>Ga0070697_100000110_pt1 | contig 63865 bp, 58 predicted proteins | sample KBSK1501metaG_FD_65475 | JGI IMG/M metagenome (GOLD analysis project Ga0070697, IMG submission 65475) | Corn, switchgrass and miscanthus rhizosphere microbial communities from Kellogg Biological Station, Michigan, USA - KBS K1-50-1 metaG | ecosystem: Host-associated > Plants > Roots >... | reverse complement strand
TCCTCGTATCTCTAGTCGCGGGTGGGTTCGGCGAAGGCTTCGCCCCATCACAGCTCATTGCCCCCGGCGACGCCGCAGCTACGGCCCGACACATCCTCACTTCCGACACTCTGTTCCGGGTTGGCTTTGCCAGCTATCTGGTCGAAGGGTTATGTGACGCCGCGCTGACGGCGGTCTTTTTCGTGCTGCTGAGACCGGTCGATCAGGTGCTGACCGTAGCTGTCGTTGTGTTTCGGATCATGGCCACCGCGACGTTTGCGTTCGCAGAGCTGTTCTATTTCGCCCCATCCCTGCTCCTTAGCAACGAGTCCTACCTGAAGACTTTCTCCTCGGATCAGCTAAATACCCTGACGCTCCTGTCACTGAATCTGTATGGAGTTGGGGGAGCGATATCACTCGCGTTCTACGGAGCAGCTTCCGTCGGCATCGGGTACCTCATGTTTCGGTCTCAGTACCTGCCTCGGTGGCTCGGCGTCCTGTGGGTCATCGGTGGCGCCTGTTTCGTCCTCAGAACGTTCACCTTGGTGCTGTTCCCAGCACTCCCGGGCGGGATACTCCAGGCGCCACAGATCCTCGCCATCCTCCTGCTCGCCATCTGGTTGCTTGCCAAGGGCGTCGATCTCCCGAAGTGGGAGGCAGCCGCCCAGTCGCTCGGAAACGCCGTTCTCACGTAGATCTGGCGGGGATGTGACCTTCCGGGATGTGCCCTTCAATGACGGATGACCGGGGAGCGCGATCGCAGCGCCTTCCACCACCCCCCAGACCTACCACAAGGTGGGGAATTCAAGGAGGAATAAGAATGGACTCGAATCGAAGGACAGCCCTGACAGCGGGGATACTGTTCATTGCCGCGACCGCCGCCAGCCTGCTGGGGACGGCAATTGAGGGTAGCGTCCTGACTGGAACGGACTACCTCACCAGGATCTCGGAGAACATGAGCCGGGTTTCCGTGGGTGGCCTCCTCGAGCTCATCGCCGCCGGCACAAGCGCCGGCATCGCCGTCTCGCTGTATCCGGTCCTGAAGAGGTGGAGCGGGACCTTGGCCCTGGGAGCTGTCGTCTTCAGGGCGATGGAGGCCGTCATGTACATATTGGGCGCCGTGAGCATGCTTTCCCTGCTCAAGGTGGCTCAGCAGTTCACGCAAGCAGCCGGCAGCGACCGGGCGTCGTTCCAGGCGATTGGCGATTCGCTGCTCGCTGTCCGCGAGGAGGCCATCCTAGCCGGCGTGTTTTCCTTTGCCCTGGGCGCCCTCATGTACTACTACGTTTTCTATCGGTCGGGGCTGGTTCCGCGTTGGCTGTCGGGCTGGGGCATTGCGGGCGAGCTCCTCATGCTCGTGGCTTGCCTGTCGGCCCTCTTCAGCCGCAACCCCGTGACCTCCTACATCGTTCTGATACTTCCGATAGCCGTGCAGGAGATGGTCATGGCGGTTTGGCTGATAGCCAGGGGATTCCGTTCGCCTGCTCGTGAGGCTGGAACTGTCGCCAGGGTCACTGCTGCCTAGCGGCACGGACCCCATCGACAGGGCCTGAGCCCGACGCTCCCGAGATGTGCCATAGCCCAGCACGCCGCTGTAGGTTCACGTCTTGTTGGCCGGTTCAAATAAGGGAACTTTGGTCGGGGGGACCGGACACTATTTGAACTCCAAGACTCCACTCGCGGGAGGCGTCCTCGAACTTATCCGAGCCTATGGCGACGGCGGCGATCATGCCTCTGCCAGCTGATCCGACAGGCACCCACGAGACGCATTTAACCGCTGCGGGCCCAAATGAGTGACTGTGTGGATGTGGCCGGATCAGCTATCAATGTCAGTCGTTCTTCTCACCCTTCCTTCGCGTGGAACCCCGTTCGGATTCACCGGATGGGCCCGAGACCGTGCGAGAGTTCTGCAGGTGCGAAGTCGGGACCGTTCCACGCGTTCGGTCGCAGTTTTCTACCTCCTAGCCTTCGCGGTGTCCTGGTCGATCGTGATCCCACAAGCCGCCGCCAGCCGCGGCCTTATCAACGTACAGATGCCAGGGGCGGTAGGCTTCCTCTCGCCACTAGCCCCGATGCTGGCTGCAGTGCTGATGTCGTGGAGGGACGGTGGCACAGCCGAGCTCAAGCGCCTTCTCCGATCACTAGTGGCGTGGCGAGTGGTGCCACATTGGTACGCGGTTGTCCTGCTCGGTTTCCCGCTGATAGCGTTCGCTGCAGTGGTTCTTGGCTTCGTCATAACCGGCCACCGGCCCGATCTGAACGCCAGCTACATCCACGATGTCTTTCCCCAGTTTCCCCGGAACCTGAGCCCATGGCTTCTGTTTCTGCCCTTCCTGGTTTTCTCGATTGTCACCACCATCCCCGAGGAGACCGGGTGGCGGGGGTTCGCGCTACCGCGATTGCAACGAAGCTTGGGTCCGCTTTTGGCAAGCATTGTCCTGGGCTTCCTCTGGGGTCTTTGGCACTTGCCAGACTTCTTTTACCTACAGGCGGTCCAGAGCGGCATCTCCTTCCCTCTCTTCTTGGCCGGTACGGTCTCGACCTCGATTCTCTTCACGTGGATCTTCAACGGCACTGGCGGCAGCCTGCTTATGGTCTCGATCCTGCATTCCTCGTTCAACGCCAGCGACGTCTTCCTGCCGGTTTTGCCGCAGGTCACGGGAACCACGCTGCAGTTGGCGCTCTACGTCGCTCTAATCACCGTCGTCGCTCTGATTCTCATCGTCTCCGGTCGGCTTCACCTTAAGCACTCGTCAGACACAGGAACCGCTCCACAAGAGGACCACTAGGCGCAATCGAAGCACCTTCCCCGACAGTTCAAATAAGGAACCTTTGGTCTGAAAAAGTCGGGGGCCCGGGATTTGAACCCGGGGCCTCACGGTCCCGAACCCTGCGTCCATCGTGTCCGCTAGTGTCCCGCCGTTTCCTCCAGTGTCCTCTTGTAATCAATTTCCCGCGCCTTCGTGTCCTCTTGTGTCCTCCTGTGTCCTTCTGGTTCCGCGAATGCGTGACACGCCTGTGACACGGCAGGTGGCGACATCGGTGCTTGTTCACAGCGACGTTGACGGGCCTGTCTCCCTTGTAGGGTCGGGAGCCTTGGGTCCGGCTGTCGGACGTGGCCTCAGGTTGGGCCCAGTTCTCAAGGGCACTGGCTATCGCCCTGGATGCCTGCGAACGCTGTTCTTAGGGGAGAGGTCGCAATCGATATGTTTCGGCGCTCTACTTTGAGCGTCCGCCACACCCGTGTCACAGACTCAGCACCCAGTCCATGAACCATTCAAGACCCTGGCTTATCTCGCGACTCACACAGCGCTAGATCGGCCCAGAGTCTCAGCCATTCTTGGGTCGGGCGGCGCTGCCCACCGTCAGCAGCGCCGCCTACTCGACCTACGTGGCACCGGCCGTCGTTGCGCCGGTCCCGAACTTGTCCAACTGTGTCGAGACGGGTCAGGGCAACTGTGAGACCTGGATTTCGTTATTGATGCCCGGCCCAAAGTGTTGCGCGTAGTGGCCGCCTGTGGCCTCGATCTCGAAAACCGGACGGCAGCCACCCGGACCGCACTGGAAGATCAGCAGATAGTTGCCGTTTGGGTCAGCAGGGATGAATGGCAACCGGAACTGCGTGGGTACCGCGAAGCCGTCGACCTTAATGTGCCCGCTGACGTTCAGGCTCGGATCGGCGTTCTGATGGCCCTGGAACTGGACTTCCCCGTCCACCTCGCCTGTCTTGTTGACGACCATCCAACCCCAGAAGCCGCCAATGCCAAACGGGTTGGTAGGGCTGGCGACACACGCGACCGGGTTCATGCAGTTAAAGGAAAGACCCACCTGATAGGCCGCTCCGTTGCCGTAGTCGGCCGCGGCCGGGCTTGCGGCCACAAGCAAACCTCCAATGCCCACGACGACGCCTACCACGAGCCTGAGCTTGTGCATAACCACGACAAAAACCTCCTTCGTCAAAACGAGCCTTCCTGCATCCCGCACCCCCTTCCGCTCCGTTCGCCTTACGCCGGCGGCCGCTCGGGGCTCGGGATCACGACCGGGGCGGCTTCACCAGTTCGGGGCACCAGGACACTGCCGCCTGTCCCCATCGTGAGCGCGCCGGCCGCGGCGCCAGTGATCCAGACCACCATCACGGAGACGATCACCACGCTGAGCACCCGCACCGTCCACCTAAGCATTCGTTACCTCCTCGGATCTGCCCCGGAAGGTATCGAGGGGAGGTCGGACCGTCATCAGGGCGGACGCTCGACCTTTTTAAGGGTCAGCCCTATCGACGTACCAGGCACACGGTGGCACCATGCTGGCCGTGATGCCGCTGTATCGCGGCGCGAGGTGGGGTCTGCTGGCCGCGCTCATCCTGGCGGCATGCGGGCAGGCCGGTGAAGCTCCGCACGGCTGTGGGCTCGAAGGCACGACGGCGCTCCCCGAGCCTGCTCCCCAGCTCGCCTACACGTGCTCACCGGAGCCGAGCAGCCACTTCCACCAGGACATCTTCATCGTGCGCCCAGGCGAGCGTGCCCGTCTGGTCACGCACGGCGAGGGCGGCAACTTCGTGCCACGCTGGTCGCCTGACGGGCGGCGCATCGCCTTCGGGAGCACACGTACGGGATACATGGAGCTCTACGTGATGAACGCCGACGGCACCGGCGTAGATCAGATCACCCACCTAAGCGGATTCATCAACGGCGTCGGCTGGTCGCCAGACGGGACCCAGATCGCGTTTGCCAGCAGTGCGGCGGGGCTCACCGGACCGCTGGGCGTCCTGCATTCGCCCTCGGACATCTACATCGCGCGCGCAGACGGCACAGGAGCGAGGCGACTGACGTTTGACGGCGGCGGCAACTCGCAGCCCGTGTGGTCACCGGATGGAAGCCGGATCCTTTTCACTTCCGACCTCGACGGCCCCTATCAGGTCTGGGTGATGAACTCGGACGGGAGCGGTCAGCGTCCACTTACGAGCGTCAGCCAGAACGGCAGCCCGGACTGGTCACCTGATGGCAGCCAGATCGTCTTCAACAGCGAGCGCGATTATCCCGGAGGCTACGCCGGCGCCGTCTACCTGATGGCTGCCGACGGAAGCGCCCAGCGGCGGCTGGTCGACGGAGGAGTCCGGCCTAACTGGTCACGCGACGGCAAATGGATCGCCTTCGAAAAGGGCAGCGGCGAAGGCATAGAGATCTACGCGGTACATCCGGACGGCTCAGGTTTGTCACAGCTGACGCGCGATGGGGCCAACAAATGGGATCCAGCCTGGGCGCCCTCGTGACAACGACGCGCGATCGAAGCATGTGGCCATGGCTCATCGGCACCCTTTCGACAGCGATGGCGCTGGCGAGCGTGCCCCTGCTGGCGATCGACTGGCCGACCTTCAAACCAGGGCGGATCGAGCCGATCTGGGTGAGCGCGCTCGTGGATGTGGTCGGTCCGATCTGGCTGGTCCTGGTGTTCTCGGTGCTAACGGGCTTCATCCTCTCGCGGCGGCCACGAAGCCCGCTGGGTTGGGCCTTAGCCGCCACCGCATTTCTGCTCGCGACCACGCTGTTCATGCAGGAGTACGCCGTGCGGGCGCTGCTCGCCGCCCCAGGGTCAATGCCTGCCGGCGAGTTCGCGGCTTGGATCGCCACATGGACGAGCCCAGGGAGCGGGCTCCTCCTGTTTCCTTATGCCCTCGCGATCCTGATGTTCCCGAATGGCCGACTGCCCGGCCGGGCCTGGTGGCTGGCGGCGGTGGTCGTGGGGGTCATCATTGTGAGCAACCTGCTCGGGTCGCTTGGCCAGGTCTGGCCGCTTGGGCTCCCCCTGCGCGACGGCGCTGTCCCCGTAACCATGCCCCCGGCACTCTGGGACGTCGGCTTAGCCCTTGTCGGATGGCCGTTGCAGGCTCTCGGCTGGGCGAACCTGGTGATAGCCCCTGCGATTGCTGCGTTGGTACTGATGAGAACTCGGAGAGCCAGTGGTGATGAGCGCCTCCAGCTGCGGTGGCTTGCATACGCGATCGCCTTGGTCGCGGTGTCCTACATGGTGGGGTTTGTTTCCGACGAGAGGGTCTCACCGTGGGCTTTCGACACCAACGCTCAAGTCATCGCGCGTTGGGGCCAGCTGCTTAGCCAGTTCCTCGGCGCCTGGTTCGTGCTTCCGGTCGCGATGGCGATCGCCATCTTCAAGTACCGCTTGTACGACATCGACGTCGTCATCAGCCGCACGCTCCTCTTCGGCGGACTGGCGGCCTTCATCACGCTGACCTACATCGCGGTGGTGTTCGGGGTCGGATCCCTGGTCCGCGCCGGGGCCGGCTTCGACCAGCTCCTCGCGCTCTTGGCCACCGCGATCGTGGCGGTTGCGTTCCAGCCCCTGCGCGAACGCCTGAGGCGGCTCGCCAACCGTCTCGTCTATGGAGATCGGAGGACGCCATATGAAGTACTGTCACGGTTTGGCAGCCGCGCGGCCATGTCTTATTCGGCTGACGAGGTGCTCCCGCAGCTAACCGGTTTACTGCGTGAAGCGACCGGGGCCGAAAGGACTGAGGCATGGCTCCGCGTCGGCAGCGAGATCAGGCGTGCGGCGGTGGAACCTGCGTCAGCGCAGGTGCCTCCGATTGCGGTCGAGGATGATCGACTGCCCGCGTTGCCGGATACGGACTGCAGTGTGCCGGTCCGCGATCAGGGCGCGTTGCTCGGCGCCCTCGCAATCACCAAACGCCGCGGAGAGCGCGTTACGCCCGCTGACGCGAAGTTGCTCGCTGATCTCGCCTCGCATACATCGCTTGTGCTTCGCAACCTGCGGTTGGTGGAAGAGCTGAGGGCCTCGCGGGAGCGCATCGTTCGCGCCCAGGACGAGGCGCGCCGCCGGGTCGAGCGCAACCTTCATGATGGAGCGCAGCAGCGCCTGGTCGCCCTGTCGCTGTTGCTTGGACGCGCACGGGCGGCCGCTGAAAGATCCCATGCCATGTCCAGCGAATTCCTCGGCACCGCCGAGGGCGAGCTGCGCGCCGCGCTGGGTGAGCTGCGCGAGCTTGCCCACGGGATCCATCCAACCGTCCTTGTGACCGGCGGACTGGAACCTGCGCTGCAATCGCTGGCGGCCAGGTCGCCTATTCCGGTCGATGTCAATGTCGCCACCGAAAGGCGTCTGCCCGAGCCGACCGAGGTGGCGGCGTACTACGTCGTGTCCGAGGCGCTGGCCAATGTCGCCAAGCACTCGCGGGCGACCGCGGCGCGGGTATCGGTCAGCCGCGCCGACACAGGCCTGGTGATCGAGGTCAGCGACGATGGCGTCGGAGGAGCGGATCTGGCCGCTGGCGGCGGCCTCGAGGGCCTCGAGGATCGGACTGCGGCCATCGGCGGCAGGCTCTCGATCGTGAGCCCGGCCGGCGGCGGCACTCTGCTTCGGGCCGAAATTCCTTGCGCCTGACGATCGTCGACGATTCGACGCTATTCCGCGAAGGACTGGTTCGGGTGGTGCGCGACCTCGGGTTCGACGTGCTTGCTCATGCCCGGGACGCGCGATCGCTGATGGCGGTCGTCGAGGCAAACCCGCCCGATGTCGTAGTGCTCGACGTGCGGATGCCGCCGACGTTCACGACCGAGGGGCTCGAAGCGGCACTGGAGATCAAATCGGCGATCCCTTCCGTCGGAGTGCTCGTGCTGTCGCAGTACGTCGACACGCATCATGTGATGGAGCTGATCGCCGGCGGGGGAGGCGTCGGATATCTGCTAAAGGACCACGTGGGGGACATCGCCGAATTCGGCGATGCGGTCCGCCGCATCGCGGCGGGGGGCTCGGTGATCGATCCCGACGTGGTCGTCGAGCTGGTGGGGCGACGCCGCCACAGGGAAGCGATCGATGAACTCACCGAGCGTGAGCGTGGGGTACTCCACCTCATGGCTCAGGGTCGCACCAACTCCGCGATTGGAGCTCGACTTCACCTGAGCCCCAAGACCGTCGAGGCCCACGTGCGCAGCATCTTCATGAAACTGCAGCTCGAACCGGCGGATGACGACCACCGCCGCGTACTCGCCGTGCTGACCTACCTGCGTGCGTGACCACGACAACGCCGACGAAACTCCGGCCAGCTGGAGTTCAAGTCGCCTGGGCGCCTAAGGCTAGCGCTACGACTTGGGTGCTGGTAAAGAACTCAAGCAGGAGGCGATGATTCTGAGTTCAAAGACTGGTCGGGGCCCGTGTTACGGAACACCGTCAGTTTCAGACTGGTCGGGGGCCCGGGATTTGAACCCGGGGCCTCACGGTCGCGAACCCTACGTATCTCGTGTTCTCCCGTTTCCGGCGGGTCCTGCAATGTCCTCCCGCACTCAATTTCACTTGCCGTCGTGTCCTCGCGTGTCCTCCCGGTTCCTCACAGTTCCGCGAATGCGTAACACGTCTGTGACACGGCACGTCGCCGAAATCCAAGCTCCGGGCGGTCGGGGACTCGGACCTCAGGCCACGATCCGTTAGGAGGTTCGTAACAGCTGCTTCGGCCCAGGCTAACCGTCGGCCGGCTCAGGTTCATCGTTGGCATCAGGAGCAGCCAGCAGAGCCGAGCGCGCGCCGCGGCGTTGCCCCCCGCGACAGGAACTTAGTAGCGGCGCGGTTGTCGCCTTGGCTGTAGCGCGAAGTCCCGACCTGACGATTGCGGCCTCGCGCAGCACCTCCGCCGGCGGCCCTCAGCAGTTGCGCGACACGCCGATTGCCCACCAACCAACAGCCGGTGAACCCGGCATTGCCAAGCCGCTGGGCCAGTGTTTTCGCGCGCGCAATCGACCGCTTCGAAGGTCTGTCGGTAAAGAAGCAAACCGAACGAATGACTTTCAGCTCGCCGATGTGGTCGATTAGTCATCGGTCCGATGGCGCGGCCCGGATGAGAACTAGGCCTGTGAGTCCACCGCCGGCAACACCGGCGACGATCCCGAAGAAACTGACGAGTGCCACATAAGCGACGAGGCCGCTTCCGAGGCGGTCCGCAAGCCCCGCAATCGCGACGCCGACGGCGACCACGGCACCAATCGTGAAACCCGCGCCGCTGGCGGCCACCCACCAGCCGGAGCGCCTATACCGCCGACGTAGGACGAGCCATTGAGCAAGCCCAGATTCGATGCCCATCAGGGCGAAACCCAGCACGAAATCCGCACCTCCGTCCGCCATCAGAAAGCCGGCTAGATAACCGACAGTGAGGCCTAAGGCCGCGCCGACGATGCCCCATCCGCTCCGCCGTGCGTAGCGGCGCAGGATGAGCCATTGGCAGAGTCCGAAGACGGTCGCTGCAAGTGGCAGTCCGCCGAGGTGCGCGATCGCGTCACCGGTGTCGCCCAACTCCCCAACCGCGTCGTCGAGGACGCCGAACAGGGCCATGCCGGCACCGAGCCCGATGGCGTTCGCCGTAACCCACCGGAGCCACAAACGCCGGCCACTCTCCACCGGGATCTCCGCCGGTCGACCATAACGCGGTGGCCGCGGGACGGCTAGAGTTCGGCCGACTTCGTTGAAACCGGAGTGGGTCGCCCAGGGCTCCCACCAACGCTTGCCAAACGATTACAAATGGAGTGAAATCGCGGCTGATAGCCAACGACCCGCCTGGACATGAAAGGATGGAAGGCATCGACTCCCTCCAGCAGCGTCTATGTCGGCTGGTGGACGAGCTCCAGTCGAGAAGCGAGCCCGCGGTATCTTCCGGCAGCGAATCGTGAGCACTGAGGTTAAGCGAGTCGCGGTCGTTCAGGCTGCGCCGGTTGTGTTCGATTGCGCCGCCACTCTGGCCAAGGTCCAGACGTTGGCCGCCGACGCGGCTGCCGGGGGAGCGGGTCTAGTGCTGTTTCCGGAGGCGTTCATCTCGGGCTATCCCCGCGGCATCTCTTTCGGCACGGTGGTCGGCGAGCGTACGCCCGAAGGTCGTGACCACTTCCGCAGGTACTGGGAGAGTTCGATCGACATCCCAGGGCCCGCAATAGACAAACTTGCCGGCTTCGCCGCGGAGCTCGGGATCTATATGGTCGTAGGCGTAGTCGAGCGGGAGGGAGGCACTCTCTACGACACGGCCGTATTCGTCTCGCCGCACGGTTACTTGGGCAAGCACCGAAAGGTCATGCCGACCGCTGCCGAGCGCCTCGTATGGGGGTTCGGCGACGGATCCACGCTGCCGGTCTTTGACACTCCGTTTGGGCGGTTGGGCGCGGTCATCTGCTGGGAGAACTACATGCCTTTGCTGCGAATGGCCATGTACTCGAAGGGCATCCAGATCTACTGCATCCCGACTTCCGATGGGCGGGAAACCTGGCTCTCCACAGTGCGCCACATCGCGCTGGAAGGCCGTTGCTTTGTGCTTTCCGCGAACCAGTTCTCTAGGCTTTCCGACTTTCCTCCGGACATCAAGAACGAGCTCGCCTCAAAGCCAGACGATGTAGTTTGCCTCGGCGGAAGCTGCATCGTCGGACCGTTGGGCAGCGTGCTTGCCGGTCCTGACTTCAATGGAGAGACGATCCTGTTCGCCGACCTCGATCTCGCTGATGTAGCGCGCGGTAAGTACGACTTCGACGTCACGGGTCACTATGCCCGACCGGATCTATTTCGTCTCGAGATCAACGAACAAGCTCACAAGTCAGTAGTTGCGAGCAAGCCGGACACGTAATCGACGCCTCTGGATTTACACCACTACTTGCGAACAACTGGACCGAACTTAGCTCCAGGTCGGCGTTGGGTGCCCGTGATTTGAACCGACAGCGTCACGGTCCTGTCCTGTGCGTCAGCCGGCTCGGGGCGCTGCATCGCCACCGGTCGCCGTCCAGCGAACTCAATTTGTCCCACGACAACTCCCACGACAACACGCTTTACGCAGCCGCGGTTTCGAGGCTCCGTAGGAAATTGTGATACGGCGGTTGTGCCCGTGACTCGAGGCAAGGTCTCAAATCGCCGGTTTTGAATACAAAATTGGTCGGGGGCCCGGGATTGTGAATCGCTCTGAGTTTCTTGAAGACTCGTCGGCTTGGAATCACGCCGCGTCGACGGTCGTGCTGTTGGCATAGTAGGCCGACTCAAATTCCGCTGGCGGGACATCCCCAATGGCGCTGTGCAGGCGACGGTTGTTGTACCAGTCGATCCACCGCGCCGTCGCCAGCTCGAGCTGTTCAAATGAGCGCCACGATCTTTGCTTCTTCACCACCTCCGTCTTGAATAGTCCGATGACCGACTCGGCCAGCGCGTTGTCGTAGCTGTCACCACGCGAGCCGACCGAGCAGATGGCACCGGCGTCGGCCAGCCGTTCGGTGTGGCGAATGGACAGGTACTGCACGCCTCGGTCAGAGTGGTGGACCAGGCCATCAAGTTCACGCGAGCCGCGCGCCCAGATGGACATCTCTAAAGGGTCGAGCGCGAGCTCCGCTCGCAATGAGGTAGAGACCTTCCATCCAACGATGAAACGACTGAAGACATCGGTGACGAAGGCCACGTACGAGACGCCGGCTTAGGTGCTGACGTAGGTCAGGTCGGCAACCCAGAGACGGTCGGGTGCGGTGGCAGTGAAATTACGCTCGACCAGATCAGCTGGCCGGCGGTCGGCTTGGTCCGGAGTCTTTGTCCGCCAGGTCTTTCCCCGCACCGCTCCAACCAGTTCGAGTTCGCCCATCAGCCGGGCGACGCGGTCGCGACCCACCTCAATGCCTTGCCGCCTCAGCTGCTTCCAGACCTTCTCGACACCGTAGACGTTGAAGTTGTCGCGGTGGACATGGGTGATCTCCACCTTCAACTCCTCATCGCGAAGGCGACGGGTGGACGGTGGGCGTGAGACAGCTGCGTAATAAGTAGACGGTGCGACCTGCAATGTCTGGCAGATCGGCTCGACCCCGAATCTTTCCTTGTATGTGGCGATGAAGCTGACTATGTCGGTGGTTGCGGGTCGAGCTCCCGCGCGAAGAAAGCCGAGGCCGCCTTGAGAATCTCATTGGCTCGCCGTAGCTCTCGGTTCTCTTTCTCTAGCTCGGCGATGCGCTGCTGCTCAGCAGTCGTGATCCCCGGCCGAAGACCCTTGTCGATCTCAGCCTGTTTGACCCAGGCGCGAAGCCAAGGCGGTGGTCTCCCAATGGCAGGAGTCGTCCGCAACTCGCCGATCGGATTCAGGGCGTCCCCGAAGGCAACGTCAAGGAGAGCCAGGAGCGCGTCGCAATCTTCGAGGACCTGCACCTAAGGCTCGGGTGCCCATACCCGGAGGATGGTCGGGATTGGCTGTGCCGGAAGGACAACGGCCAACCATGCGACCACAGGTCGATGTGGCCGTGCCGCGTGCAGCCGGCAGCAGCTAGGAAGCTGACCACGCCGACCATTCGCGAGCTCACGAAACGAATGGACTTCAAGTTCCGCGACATCGAGGTCGCGTCGTCACTCGTCCTCCACATGCTGCTCGCCGACCGCCTCTGGGTGGACACCGGGCAGGGCACTAACGCGTTCGCGCCCGCAGCATACGGAATGCGCGCATCCACGCTCGCGCTCGCGTTGTCGTGCTATGGCGTCACCCTCGGGTGGACCATGGAAACGCTGAGTTTGCCGGCCGCCATGGTGTTAAGGGACTACGTAGGGGCGCTGTGGGAGAAACCCGACATGAAGAAGATCGGGACCGGCGCCTGGGACAACGGCGATGCCAAGTAGGCACGCCCAAGCTCGCTCAGCGCCCGGATTTACTCGTCGTCCGGATCGGCAAGTTGCCCGAATTTCTCGCCGCCGACCTCGTACCAACGAGGGTCGAACTTGCCCCGCGTGCCATTTGGCTCGATGGTGTTGAGGCCCGCGGCCATGCTGCTCGACGAATCGGCGGTCAGCACTCCAGGGCGCTTCGGCACCGCAGTCGGAGGCTGAAAGTAGGAGCCGCAACAGTCGCAGTAGCCCTCGCCGTGAAGGTCGGTCATGACATCGAGCGGCTTAGCGACGAGCTTCGGTCGAAGGCGCGAGCCGGCGCAGAGAGGACACTCCCCGCTCAGAAGCTTCTCAGCCCATTCGGGATCCGTCATGTCCACCTCGACCTGGTGGGTCGCGCATCGAAAAATCGGCCTGCTGCCCATGCCTCGCATGATGCTCCGTAGCGGCACGCAGGCGTTGCCGGGATTCCAAGAACGAGGGCGGTATCTTTTCCAAGAGACGGCGTTCACGGTCGGCCTGACGGCCGAGCGGCTGACCAATGCCGGTCACCTCTTGGCCGCGCACCCCGAGCCGCTGACGGGGCACCGTTATCGCCGCGCAGGAGTCAAACCGACAAATGACCGCGGAGGTCGAGGAATCAGCCGGACCGTAAATCCCTCGTCTGGGCTAATCCGGTAGCGCGTTCCGTTGCGCCCGCGGCGCGGCTCGGAACCCCACCTGCCATCGGCGGTCGGTGTAGGTCCGGAAGCATGAGTTGCCGCGCAGTACCTCGCCCACCTGACGCGGCGACAGCTGCACGGCATCTGCGCGAGCGGCTAGGACTCGCGACACCTCGCTCATGAGGAGCGGACGCGACGTTGCCAAGGTCCACGCGACAGGGTTCAACGGGTCGGACGAGCTCGCGGGGACGACGGTGCCGGCGCGGAGGGTTGCCTTCGCCTCCTTGTAGTGGTCGACTAGCGGCTGCAGTTTCTCCGCTGCATCCGCCATGAAGTCTCCGAGCGCCTGGAACCTCTCGCGCCAGTTCTTGACTTTCGACAGCCGCCACACTAGCCCGCTGGCGAGGGCGGCGCCGCCAATCGCCGCAGGCAACCTCCACTCAGGGCGTGCGCGAAGGAATCCGATGCCTGAGTCCACACCCGACCAAACCATCGTGGCGGGGATGGCCCCGACGACCATTGCCTGGGCAGGCATCATTGCGTCCCGGCTCGCGACCGCGATCGGCCGCCAGTCGGTGCCGCCGGCCCCGAGGCCGCGCAGGTGCTTGTCGTGCGACAGCAGGATGCACGGTCCGAGGAGCGCAGCAAGTTTCGCGACGGGCTCGTCCTCCTCATCCTTCATGGCGGTGGCGAGCACCCTGGGGTCGTCGATCATCACGCCGCTAACATCGACGAACCGGAGTTTCCGCAGGTACTCGGTCTCCCAAATTCGGGTCGCCTCCTGTCGTAACTCCGTACGCGGGCTATAAGCAAGCTTGTCGAGCTCGGCGTAAACCTTGCCGAAGATGTGCGTGGGAGTGAATAGCCGGATCGTCCCTAGCCCGGCGGTGAGAAGCAGCGAGCTGTGCCCGCGGTGCGCAGCCGCGTAGTACGCGTCAGACGCCAGCGCGTTGGCGTCGACGACAACAGGCTTGATGGCGAGCGGCCCCGACGCCGGAATTTCCTCCGGCTGAGCCGATTGCATGAAGAAGTCGATCATGGACATCGATTGTTCGATTATCCGCCCGCCTTGCTACGGCACCGTTCGACGACTGGCTGGACGTTGAGGCGGCGGGTTAGCCCGAGCTTGTCGTACGTCTGTGATCTCTCTGTGATCTCACTGCCTAAAATCGGCAGTCGCCGGAGTCGCTAGAACCGATTTTGAATTCAAAATTGTGGTCGGGGGCCCGGGATTTGAACCCGGGGCCTCACGGTCCCGAACCCTGCGTACCTCGTGTCCTTCCGTGTCCCGCCGGTTCCCCCAGTGTCCTCCTGTACTCGATTTCGCGCGTCGTCGTGTCCCCTGGTGTCCTACTGGTTCCGCGAATGCGTGACAGATCTGTGACTCGGACGACTACCTCGTTGCGTCGGCTCGATTCCCGGCCAATTTTCGGGTTGGAGGCGACATTAGGAAGAAAGGGGAGACGGTTTGTTACTGGCCCTGCTCACGTTGGGGGCTGTTTGGGATCGTCATCCAAGCGTGAAGCGAACCGAGTAAAGATACCCCTCCGACCCTACCCTGAACGTGATCACGTAAGAGCCGGCAGGATCACGGCTCGTGTCCAGGTTGTAGATGTAGCCGCCTGACGTACCGAGCGTCGCGTCAAAGCGGAAGCGGCCCCCGCGGTTTGCCGAACCCACGCTCGTCAAGCCGCCGGGCGCGGTGGTGGACACCGCGGTTACTGAAAGATCAGCTCGTGAGACGTCCACACCGTTCGCATCACAGAGCGCGATTTTGATGGGCGCCACACCGCCAGTCGAACCCTTGTTGGGATCGAACAGCGGGCACACGTTGTAGATCACAGAGAATGTCGCCTGCGCGGAGCCGGAACCTCCGTCATCGTCCGTGACGGTCAAACGCAAGGTGAACGAACCTGTCACGAAGTAGGCATGGCTGCCGGTGACGGTTCCAGTTCCCGACGCTTCGGTGACCGAGCCCGGGCTCGCCGTCCCGTCACCCCAGTCCCACACCGCGACATGTGTGTCGGCCGGTGCGGGATCCGTGAACGACCCCGACGCGACGAACGTGGCACCGAGCAACGCCGGGGCTGCCGGAAGGACGAGGCTTCCCACCGTGGGCGCGACGTTGGCGACGTTGATCGCGGTCGTGTCGGTTGCGAAGAGACCGTCCGTGTTGGTGGCGCGGACCGCGACCGTCAGCGAGGTAGGCCCATCGAGAGCCCCGGCGGAGAACAGCACGGATTTGCCTGGCGTCTCGAAGGTCCCATTACCATCGAGATCCCAGGTGTATGTCAACGACTCGTTGTTCGGGTCGAAGCCGTCCGCTGTCAGGGCGATCGAACCGCCTTCGTTCACCGAGTAGGGACCGCCCGCGGCGACTGCCGGTGGTTCCCCACCGGCCGGCATGAGGAGCGCGAAGGGCGACAAAGACGACACCGACCCACATATCGTCGTGCCGTTGTCGCTCACAGGCGTCACCTGCACCCAAGTCCCTCCCGTGTAGTGCCACAGCGCCGGCGAGGTCAGCCCGGTGTAGCTGATACAGACCGTGATCGAGCCTGAGTAGGTAGCTGTCGTCGACAGGTCGTAGTAGATGCCGCCGCCCAGCGTGAAACCGCTCGGCACGGGCGGCCCGGTCGAGCCAATGGCAAGGGTCGTCGTGCCGGCGCCGGTGACGTCGGAGAAAGTCATCGAAACTGGCGACGTGCCGGTGGACGTGTCGGTCGGGCTCACCACGACATCGGTCCCGGTCGGCGTCGCGGTGCTCGGCGTGAGCATGTAGGCGTGGAACTGGCCATTGACGAGGCCTTCCCCGGTGATCTGGCCCGCGTTGTTGATCCCGTACGCGCAACCGAGCACCATGCCGGAGCCGGGGGCGATGAGGTCGTTCAGGTCATGCCAGCTCCCGTCGTACAGGGCTCCCCGTTCGTCCGTGTCGTTGTAGATGCAGCCGACGATCAGACCTGCGTCGTTGATCGCGCTCGCATCGCTGTAGATCCAAGGCGAAACGAGGCCCAGGTCCTGGGTGACCCCACCGGCGTAACGGATCGCATGCTGGCTGAACGGATCTCCGGGCGGCGTCGCCTGGCCGACGACGATGCCGGAGTTGCTGATCTGGGCGCCGAAGACTTGGCCACCGGCGCCAAGCGGCGGGATCTGCGTGTACGTGCCCCCGGTTCCATCCGCCGCGTAGCCGCTGTAGATCCATGCGTCATTGGTTGGCGACTCCGCTTTGACGAGGATCTGGCCCTGCTTGTTGATCGACATGCCGCCGCTGAACGAGTACTGGCCCGGCAGTGGCAGTTGGTGCGTCGTGCCGTTGAAGAGGAATGCCCTCGTCCCCGTTCCGTTGAACTCGGACTCGCCGACGACGGCCGCCGCGTCGTTGAGGCCGAACGCGTAGCTGTTGGCTGTCGAGGCGGCCGGAGTCCCTTCGGCCAGCGTCTTGAGGTCGACGAACGCGCTTCCATTCCACAGGAACGCGTGCGAGACGAGGGACGAATCGAAGTTGGACCAGCCGGCCACCTCGCCAGTCAGGTTGATCGAGGTACCGATCGCGCTGGGCCCGCCCAGCGTGCCCAGTGCGGTTGTGACGCCCGTGCTATAGCGGAAGACGTCAGTGGTCGACGCATCTACCTGCAGTGAGCCGGTCACCTGGCCCGCATCGTTGATCCCAAAGCCCGAGCTCGAAACGCCGAACTGCTGGAGATCGATCAGTACGTACGGTGGCGGACTGGCGGCGGCCACCGGCAGGGGGAGGGACGCCACGGAAGCTGCCGCTGCGCAGGCGGCCGACACGAGCAGCGAGAGCCGGCGCATCCCCAACCTTCCTCCCCGACGCCATCCGGATCCGAGGCACGATTATGTGCCCGGCTGTCAGGTTTGTCTAGACAAGCAACACTCGGCAATCAAAGCTGCAATCGAACATTGACGACCGGCTTGCCTAGTTTCCAGGCGCAGCGATACGCGGGAGGCCCGTCGCTCCGATGACTGGGGCACGGCTTGCCAGCTCCGCGCGAGTTGCGCCTCTGAGTCAGACCAGCACAACCCGATGCAAGGTTTGCCACGGCGAATGCTAGCGTCGTTCAGCCAAGTACGAGACTCTTGATATCGCACCCCGCTCGGCCAACTCCGAGGATGCGAGCCAACGCAGCGTCCCGCTTCGGAGCCTTGATCGCGAGTGCGCAGGGAGTCCGTGAGCATCCTGTGAGCACCGGCGCGGCGTCCTAGGCACAGAACGCCCCGCGACAGCGAATTTCGTATTGAAGAGTACCGGTGTCCTCACGTGTCCTCCTGGTTCCGCGAATGCGTGACACATCTGTGACCCGGGGAGGGACCGGAACCGTGCTCGAAGCCCACTGGTTAGCTACGGTTCATTTCTTCTCTAGGCCAGATCAGCCCCTATGTCAACCGGCGCAGACAACCTGGCCCTGATTGACTTCAAACTCGCTGAACTTCACCTTCACCTCATCGGTGACTGGCGCGAAGCTCAATGCGATTATCTGAAAGGGCGTATCTCCTGTCTGTGTCGCCCCGGAAAGTAGCGGCACCCAAGCGCCGTTACTCAGAAACAGAGACGTGATCGTGGCGCCACTTCGCACCAGTCGCATGGAGGACGATAGGTCAGTGGTCGCGGCGCCGGCAACCGTGTCTGGAGCGAAGAACGAAAGATAGCTTTCGTCCGGGAACTGGCCGCGCGCTATCGAGTGACTGTTGACGGGGGGTGCGTCGCCCAATAGGACCTGCACGCCATTGTTCGCAGGCCACTCTTCAAGTGAGTAGTCGACCTGGATGTCGTAGTCCCCCCGGACGACACAGCCTGAGGCCATGCCGACGTTGATGAAGCCTTGCTCGGCGGAGGGTGTCGAACCGGCCGGAATGGTGATAACGGCGCCGCCGTTGGCGATTTGGAACGAGGGTCCATTACCCGCGATGCCGATCAGCCAATGGCCACGGTCCACGTTGTTCTGATTGATCGCCAAGCTGCCCTGATGATCGCCGGCTGCCTCGGCCGGAATTGAGGCTGCAAGCAAGGCCGCCACGGCCGCCACCAGCCCTAGGCATCGGTGAGGTGATCGTGCCGAGGAGATCCAGTTCATGTTGTTTCCTCCGGCCGGATAGGCCGACTCTGATTTGGCGCTCGGAACCTACCCCAGTGCACCGCTCCCGTCATCCGGAGAAAGGCTTAAGTACCTACCGATTCTTCGTCGAGCATCTGATAGCGTGAGCTCCCCGCAAAGTGGATGCCTCCTCCACCGCCTCCCGTCTAACCGCCCGAGAACGCGAGGTCGCGCGCTTGGTCGGGCTCGGCTTTACGAACCGCCAGATCGCGAACCAGCTCTTCATCTCAGAGCGGACAGTCGACACTCATGTCCAGAACATCCTGAACAAGCTCGGAGCCACAAACCGGGCACAGATAGCCAGCTGGTCGGCACAGGCTGGGTCAGACATGAGCGCCCGGGTACGCACAACCGAGCCCATCTCGGTCGCTCAGCCGGGAGTCAGCACTTCAATCCACCCCGTGCAGGCGCGGCCGGGGCGGCGCCGGCTGTGGTTCCTAACCGCCGTCGCGATCGGGTTGTTGCTGATGGTAACGATCGCCGCGGTGAGACTCATAGGTGGTGCGAGGCCACCGCATGAGACCCGCGGCCCTCTTGTGTATGAGGCGACTTTCCTTGGTGACGGCTCCGGATTCAGTTCCCGCTACATCATCGGCGACCCTACTGCCTCGGCGATCCGCTTCACGAAGGGCACCACTGATTACGTTGTGACGAAGCCAGACGGCAATACAGGCAATAGCATTGGGCTTGCACCAATGACGGGCTACTTCGTCGATGTGCAGCTCTCGGTGGAGCCTGGCTCCGACGTCGAGTTCTGGATCGACCTGACTGGGCCCTACACCGGTCCAGTCGGCAAGCATTTGATTGGCATCAGCACTCAGGTTTCCGAGATGCAATTGACGTACTTCCACAATGATTTCGCCGAACCTCTGGGTACGCCAGTCCCAATCGAAGGCTTACAGAATGGCCGCACATTTACAGTCTCTGCGCTGGTCAAACCGCCGAGCTACACCCTCTACCTCGACGGGACGAGCCGTATCGACGTACGACATCAGCCAAACGTCGAATACCAGGCGCCGGCATTCGCGGTGTTCGGACAAGGTGGGACAGTCCACCTCACAGGTCTTCGGGTCTATCGCCTGATCAGCTCTTAGCGAGATGATCATGCGTACGAGCGAGCGAGTGCGCGAACTGAATCGCTCTGGATTCAGTCGAGACCATTCGCCTTGGATTCCTCAGCCGGACGCCTCAGGTTCCTTGGAATCGTGGATCAACAAACAGAGGCCGTGACAGATGCCTGTGGATGTTTGCCAAGATGGGCTGACGGCAGACCACCGAACGAAGATGCCGGGCGCGAGTTGCCGGAAGTCTTGTGACATGGCTGTAATCCGGCGACTCCACCGAGCGCGCGAAATCGGCGATTTTGAATAGGAAATTGGTCGGGGGCCCGGGATTTGAACCCGGGGCCTCACGGTCCCGAACCGGCGCGACGCCGTGTCCTCTCGTGTCCTGTGGTGTCTGCAGGGTTCCTCCTGTGCCCGAGCTGGATCGTCTTCGTGTCCTCCGGTGACCTCCAATATCCGCCTGGTTCCGCGAGTGCGTGACACGGCTGTGACACGGGTGAGGGCACAGACCGGGAATGTGTCGGGGGCGAGAGTGGTCCCGCGAGCCCTGACTCCTACGCAAGACGCAGCCTATGGCTCGTGACATTTCATCTCTCCTTGACTGCCTTCAGGTCCTTAAGTGCGCCTTGATCGGTGTCCTCTCCGCGCTCCCATCGGCCGACACCGAGTGCCGAGGATCGCTCAGGGCTCATGCCCGGAGGTCGAATTCGGAGCAACATGGCAGGCCGGATGGCCTCCTTCCCGCCCCGCTCACCATGAAGACGAATGGCCAGACGACGGCCCTGTCCAGGCGCGAGAGAGAGGTGGCGCTGCTCGTGGCCGAGGGCATGACGAATCGCGAAATCGCAAGTCGCATCTTTGTCTCCGAGCGCACCGTCGAAGGCCACGTCGAGCACATTCGCTCGAGGTGGCCGTCAACCGTCCGTTTAGAGATGAACAGCCGGTCGGCGATCTCCCGGTTGGTAAGGCCCTCCGCGACCAGGCGGGCCACTTCCAACTCTCGGTGGCTGAGCCGCGCAGAGGCCTGCTGGATGGGGCCGGTACCCATGGCGTCGCGGATATTGAACTCCTAGGAAGGGGTACTGGGATGGGTACCAAAATGGGGTCTTTTGCCCGCTATTGGGAGTTCCGGGTCTCGCCTAGCCTCGCGGCATAGACCGGTCGTGCAACCGGCACAAGCCTCAAAGGAGGGCAAGACCGATGGAAATTCGCGACAACGTTGCTCGCGTTCCGACCCGTCCGTTCGTGTTGCTCATCGCGTTCCTGACTATGCTCGCGCTGGCGCTTAGCGGTTGGTACGCGTTGGCAAGAAATTCAGCGGCGCCAGCCCAAGGGCCGGACAGGGCGTACGCGACGCCAGTGACGCTCTATGGCCCCGTCGGGCCGGACGCCCAGGAGCGGGACCTCAACCAAAGGATCGCGAAGATCAAAGAGGACGCTTCTCACGGCCATTGATCGTGTGTGGATCCGCGGTCAGGGGTAATCAGGCTATTTGCGAATTACCTCTGGCCGCATCTTCGGCCGGGCGCACCCAGCCTCGTGGTTGCCGGCTCCTTTAGGCCGAGCTTTCAGACGCCCGCTGTCCACTGATGGAGCCAACTCGCCATTCCGAGCGCGACCACTCAATCCCGGCTCGAATCGATCATTCCGCCGCGCATCGCGGTTCGCCGATTGGGAACTGATGCATGTCAGGAAAAGGCGATAGGTGAATCGGGCTGATTGATTGGTACTCGGGGTCTGGAGTCCGGTCTCCCGTTCCGACCCGTCACCACGAGGCGAAGCGGCCTCTGCCCGTAGCCCGTGGGCTAAGTCTTAGATGTTCTGCCAGAACGCCCACTTCCCGTTGCGCACGTAGTACAGAGACACCCCTGGGTTGCTGGTATCCCCATTTGGTAGGAATGAGTACGTGCCTGTGATTCCCCTGAATTCGTGGGTCGCCGCCACGGCGTCGACCACCTGCTCCCTTGTCGGGATCTTCCCGCCGCTCTGCTTGATCGCCCGGTCGATCGAGGCCGCCAGGATCTCGGCGCAGTCGTACGCGGCGAAGACGTAAGGGTCGACTTGATTGCCGTACGGAAGGCTGCGCAACGCAGCCGGAATGGCTGCCGGCTGCCTCGCCAAGGTGAAGCCAACGAGATGGTCGTCTGCCGCTTTTCCGGCATCGGCCACGCAGGCGGGGTCCACGATGCTCTCGCCGGAGAACATATACGTGTTGGTAGAAAACACGCCGGTCATTTCCGCCCGGAGGCGACAGGCCCCCTGGTAGTTGTCTGAGCCCACGAACAGCGCCTGCGCGCCTGCGCCGCGAGCCTGGCGAAGCAATGCAGCGTAACTCTGATCAAAGGGTGAAAACGTCTGGCGAAGGACCACGCTGCCGCCGGCGGTCCCGACCTCTGCCGCGAATGAGTCGCCAACAATGGTGCCGTAATAGCCGCCATCGTTGAGGACCGCGAACTTCGTCAGGCCCAGCTCCCGGATCGCGAAGTCGGCTTCAGCCCGGCCTCCCATCGCGTTGGGCCCTGAGATCCGGAAGAAGTTTGTAGCAGGCGCGCCGCCGAACACACAAGGCTGCGGTCGCGCTGTCAGACAGTCCCGGGTCGTCGAGGGGCTGAGCATGACCAGGTTCGCCTGGCCTGAGGTCGCCACGACCCTCGCGGCGATAGCGCTGTTCCACGGACCGACAACCGCCAGGATCCGCCCCTCGCGCACCATGCGCTTGACGTTCTGTAACGCTTTGTCAAGGTCCCAGTCCCCGGCAAGGGTGTCGTCGAAAGACTCGTACACGAGCCGGTATCCGTCGAGGGTGGGATGCTCTGCGATCGCAATGGCCACGGCGCGGTCGGCGTCGATCGCATCCAGGTGAGAGGCTGTGAACTCGCCCGCGACCACGATCTGCCCACCACCCTCCGCTATGCCACCTGGACCCATGAACGAGCAGGCCTCTGCCATCACGCTCAGAGATAAAAGGGCAGCGCGGGTTGCAGCTCCCCTCATCCCGCAGCGGCTCCGGGTAGCACGGCGATCCTGTTGTCGACGATGTCCGCTATGTAGAGATCGCCAGACGCCGAGATGGCAAGGCCGCCTGGGCCGCTCAGCTCGCCGTGCGCTCCAAACACGGTGGCGATGGTCCCATCCTTGCCGAGACGTCTGACCCGGTCGTTGCCGGTGTCCGATATGAAAACGTCGCCGTCCGGGGCCACGGCGACTCCCAAAGGTAGGCTGAGCAGCGCGTGATCCGCAGGACCGCCGTCGCCAGCAAAACCGTAAATCTCACTGTTGCCGGCGACCGTGGTGATCACACCGGACTTCGCATCGACGCGGCGGATCCGGTTGTTGCCTTTGTCCGCGATCAGAAGGTCGCCCGCCGCGTCCACGGCGACTGCCACGGGATGGTTCAGCTGGGCGTCCAGCGCGGATGCGTCGTCGCCGCCGAAGCCCATGTCGCCGTTGCCGGCCACTCTCGTCATGGCGCCAGTCGGCGACCGGCGCCATATTCGATTGCCAGCGAGGTCGGCGATGTAAAGGTTCCCGTCGGGCCCGAGCGACACACCCACCGGCGCATCCAGGGGAGCAGCGACAACCAGATGGACGGTACCGTCAGGGTCTACCCGGCAGACGCATTGGCCGTTGGCGAAGAACACGGTTGGGCCCGGGGCAACCGCCAGGCCCCTTGGCAGTCCGATTGCTGTCGTGAAGGCATCACCGCCGTCGACGAAGTCGCCGTTGGCGATGCCGCCCGCGACCAGAGTGATGGTGTGGCGTTTTGGATCGATTCGCTTGATTGCGTAGTTCCACGTGTCGGCCACGTAGAAGAGGCCGTCTTCTCCAAGGGCCACTGCCAATGGGTTGTTGAACGGTATGGGGTCGCCCGTGTAGCTGATGACAGTTGGACCCGTCGAGCGGGGCGGGGAGAGGAGCTTGGGCACGAGCAGGCCGGCCACCAGGGCCAGGACCAGCGCTGCGGCAGCGAGTAGCAGCACATCGAACGAGCGCCGACCTCGCTGGCCCAGCCCGGCGACCGGGGCGGCGACGGTGGGCGGCGTTGCTGCCGCCGGTCGCGCGACATACCATGCCGCCACCTTGGCCCGGCTGGTCACACCGAGCTTTTCGCGGATGTGCTCCAGGTGTCCGTCGACCGTCCGTTCCGAGATGAACAGGCGCTCTGCGATGGCACGGTTGGTCAGGCCATCCGCCACCAGCGCGGCGACCTCCTGCTCGCGCCGGCTCAGCGCCGCTTTGCCAATCTCCGCCCGAGCCATGCCCCTGAAGTTGCTGGGATGTTAACTCAAGAAATGGATACCTGAGCAGGTACCTGAAGGGGTGACTTCCGACCCATCCCGACCGTCAGGGCCGCCGCGGATGCAAGTCGTTCGATCACAGGCCTTGTGCCGATTTGTTTTGGCATCAGGAACTACCCGGAAACTAGTACACAACTACTACAGATGACAGCGGTGATGTCACTTTAGCCCCTCTGGCGGGACGATTTTGAATTCGGAAACTGGTCGGGGGCCCGGGATTTGAACCCGGGGCCTCACGGTCCCGAACCGTGACGGGGACGTGTCCTCGACTGTCCCGATGGCTCCGGAGGGGCCCTACTGAACTCAAATGCCATCTCCATGCTGTCCTTGCGTGACCTCCTAGAACCGCCCGGTTCCGGGAATGCGTGATCCAGCTGTGATCCACGAATGTCCAGATCAGTCCAACGACGAGTGATCGACTTCCCGTAGCAGCGCATCCATCCGACGAGCTGCCTGCCACTGCAGCTCTGGGATGACATGCGAGTAGGTATTCATTGTCATCGCGATCTGGGAATGGCCGAGCACCTCCATGACAACACGCGGCGCAACCCCCTGGACAAGCAGAAGCGTCGCGCACGAATGCCGGAGGTCGTGGAATCGGCGTTGGGCTAAGCCTGCACGCTCCAAATGCTGATGGAACTGCTTGCTTAGAAGGCTTGCGTCTACGGGATTCCCCTGAGCGTTGGTGAAGACAAGGCCGGTCTCCACCCATCTTTTGCCAGCCTCGGCTTTCTCCTGGAGCTGACGGTCGCGATGCTCACGGAGGCTCCGCACGGTTGAAGCGGGCACGGCCAGCATCCGCCGGCTCCGAGCGGTCTTCGGTGCAACCAGTTGCAGCTTACCGTCGACCCGTTGCAGCTGCTTGGTCACACGCAGATCGGCCGTCTCCAAGTCAATGTCCTGCCAGCGCAGTCCAAGAACTTCTCCTTGTCGGAGTCCCATCGTGAGAGCGATTGCATAGAGCGCTTCGAGTCGATCACCCTTCATCGCACCTAGGAAAGCCCGGGCTTCATCCGGAGTAAGGGGTCGAATGTCGTACCGCTCGACGCGCGGACCACGCACGAGAGCAGCTGCGTTGCGTGAAATGAGATCCCATTTGACGGCCTTACTGAGGGCTGTTCTCAGAGTACCGCGGATATAACGAACGCTCCTCGGTTTCATGCCATCGGCGATCTTTTGGTTCAAAAACTGCTGCACATGGATAGGGGTGAGCTTGTCCAGCCGCAAATGACCGAGAGCAGGCTTGAGGTGAAGCCTGACGTGGACTTCGTAGCCGGCGTAGGTCCATGGTCGAACGTTGGGTCGAACGACTTCCGCAAGCCAATAGTCCAAGAAATCACCGACCGTGCTGCGCTGCGAGGTAGCCAACATCCCTGTATCGCGCGCGCGCACGGCTCTAACCAGCTTGCGCCGGGCATCGTCACGAGTCTTCGAGTAGGAGGTCTCGCGTCTGCCCATCGGCAGCGAAATCGTGGCTGCCCAAGTTCCGTTCGGTCGTTGTGAAAGAGAGCCTTCGCCATTCGCGCGTTTCAGTGATCGCCCGGCTCGGCGCTGGGTCGGAAGTCCTTTGCGCCGAGGCGGCGGCATGAGTTCATCTTCTGGCCGGATCACGAGCTGCTTTGATATCCAAATGACCAAGGCGGCGCGTGGAACGCGCACGCAACGACCGACCCGAATAACAGGCAACTCGGCTCGAAACATCATCTGGAACGCTTTGCTTCGCCCGATCCCAAGCAGCCTGGACACACCGCGGCTGTCGAGTAGCCACGGCGCATCACCAAGTTCATTGGCGCTGGTCGTGGCAATTGCTTGCACCTCATACGCCATGTCCAAGAGTGGCGAAGCCGACCCAGAACCTTCACGGCTAACGCCATCGCGGATTTCAGCTTTCGGCCCCGTCGCAAGCTTGGCGGATATCCATGTCGATAGAGCTGCTCGAGGAACCCGAACGCTGCGGCCGATGCGGATAACTGGCAGTTCTGTCCGCGTCATCATCTGATACGCCTTGGTCCGTCCGATGCCGAGCAACCGCGCTACCTCACGGCTGTCGAGCAGCCATGGTCCGCCGTCGACCTCGTTGCTACTGGCGCCGGACGCGACCAGCGATTCGTTCGCCTTCATCGTTTGCTTTTCTATTCCCAAGATTCTTTCCTCTCGATATCCAACACCTACACGTTGTTGCCGTCTTGCGCTTGGGAAGCCGGAAGCTGCCGAGCCGCCGCGCCAGAAGACTGCGAAATCTCCCGTTCGACATCAATCCTGACCTTCGTCGCAGGCTGATTTTCGTTGGCAACTCGGAGGGTAAGCTCGGCCCTGTCAGTAAACTCGCCGCTGAGTGATCTTTTCGCCTGCGAAGGTGCAACTCGTCAAACGGGTTCCGTCCGGCCGAGGCTGGCTCTACGAGCCGAAATTCGACGGATACCGCGGGATCGTTGCTCGTGAATCGAGCGGCCGGGTATTAATAAGGAGCAGGAACGACAAAGACCTGGGTCGATTCTTCCCCGAACTGATCCGCCTCGCCGAGATGCTCCCGACCGGAACCGTGATTGACGGCGAGATCGTGCGGCCTGTCGTGGGAGGGGTGAGCTTCGTCGAACTCCAGCGCCGGCTGATGATCCCCCTAAAAGATCGCCCTTCGGTAGCAGCCGAACGCCCTGTCGCGTTCGTCGCCTTCGATGTCCTTATGGACCGCTCGGAAGACACCCGCCGGCTGGGGTTGAAAGTCCGGCGGCAGCGCCTCGAGCGGATCGTCCAGACCGCGAACGATTCAAGCTTGCAACTCATCCTTCAGACCAGTGAGGTGGCCGCAGCTATCGGCTGGCTCGATGACTCGCTGCCAATGACCGGAATCGAGGGCGTGGTCGCTAAGCGCGACGAGCCTTATCCGCGTCCGAACGTGAGGCGGTGGCAAAAGGTCAGGCGGACGGCAACCATGGACGTACTGATTGCGGGATTTATTGGTGATTTGCCAACCCCGCGTCTTGTCGTTGGAACCGACGACGGCGGCAAGTTGCGAATCCTCGGAACGACGTTGCCAATCAGTCCGGAAGATGCCGCTCGACTCGAGCCTTTAGTGCCCATGGCTGTGCGAGGAGAACGGCCGATTTGGTCTGTGTTTGAGAGTGAGCGCCATGATGAGTGGTTCCAAATCCCGGTCGGGCTCATGGCCGAGGTCGCTTACTCACACCTTGATGGGGACAGGTTCCGGCAGGCTGTGCGCTTCCTGCGCTGGCGACTTCACCAGCCGCCCGAGTAAGCAGTCCTATTTAGGAGGCGTCGGACAGAGTGGCTTAGCGTAGGCTCTCCGCGTGTCCAAAGTCCGCATCCACCTTCAGAATGCATTGGGCTACCTGGCCATCGACGCGGAACTTGAGCGCCTCGTCACCCCACGCCACACCGACAAGGACGCTTTGGTCTACCTGCCGCGGCGAGTCGCCAAAGACGTCGTTAGCGCGCGCCGCGAGATTAAAGCCGCGCTCGAGGAATTGGCAGAGAGCCCCTCCTAGAGAAGCACGACCGTGACTGCCTCGCCGCCGATGCGCACGACCAACCCATCAGACTGCTACTGCTGATGCCCGCCGAGGGCCCGCCTAAGCGGGTCAGTCCTTCGACCATCGCCCGCTACTACTTTCATGAGTGCGAGCGCTTCCTTCGCTATGTCGCGACCCCAAGTGGGTCCCGTTCGGTGGAGGAAATCCCGAAGGCTCCGTATGACACCAGTCCGGTCACCAAGGCCATCCTTGATGGTGGCTACGCTTGGGAAGAGGAGGTTGTCGGTCGGCACCTGCGCGACAGCGTCGAAATCGCGAAAGCGGATGGAGTTCAGCCCGTTCGCGACCGCATCCACGGCGTTGATGCTAGCCGGCGCTTAATCTCGGACCTTCGACCTGGCCGTTACGTATACCAGCCGACACTCCAGGTGCCGACATCGTTCTACGAGCACTACGGAATTGACCCCCACGTCGTTGTGTTCAGTGACTGTCGGCCCGACCTCATCTCGTGCTTCGAGGATGAGAACGCATCGAGACGACTGCGAGTGATCGACGTGAAGGCAAGCCCTGGGCTCAAGCTGTCGCACCGTATCCAGGCAACCCTCTACACGATCATTCTCGAGCACGCTCTTGGAAATTGGGGGGTGACTGATCGTGAGGTTGCCTACGATCCCGGCATTTGGCTCGCCGGCGCCCCAATTCCGGAGACCTTCGACGTGCGAGCAATGAGACCTCCGTTGGAGAACTTTCTGATGCGTGACCTCCAGTCTCTTATGGAGAAACCGGCCAGAGAGGCTAGGTGGCACGTCTACTACCGCTGCGAGTGGTGCGAATGGTTTCAAGATTGCCGTGCAGAGATGCGTCGCGAGAACGATGTATCTCGCCTTCCCTATCTATCGAGTCATGCGAAGCGTTTCCTCGGTGAACTCGCACCGCCAATTGAGTCGCTGGAGGAACTCAATCGTCTCTTGGGCACGCCCGGTGCAAAGCAGCTAGATGACTGCGCATCTCTTAGCGGAACGCAAGAGCGACTCGCGACGCAGACGCGGTCCCTTCTCAACACGACCATCGCCAACTATGGATCGGCTTCCTTATCAATGCCTCGTGCTGAGCACATCCGGCTGATCATCACTCTTCAGACAGAGCCGGTCTCTGGTCAAGTCTGCGCTTGGGGAATCCTCGCCCAGGGACTGAAGGACATTTTCACGGAACGGATCGAGCCAATGGTAGACGTCGCGGCCAGTGATGAGCCACAAGAGATCGATCGTCTGGAGCGAGAGTTCATCACTCAACTCCATTCCCTTATGCGTGCCGTCCACGAGTACAACTCGTCTTTCGGCGACGACTGGTCCGCTCGGAAGACCCTTCAGGCCTACGTCTACGACTCCTACGAGCAAGAGTTGTTGATTGGTTTACTCGGCAGGCGACTACTCGACGTCAATGTGGCCGCCATCGCGCTCGAACTCTTCTTCTACTTCCAGGAACCTGAGCTCCTCGAGGCCGAGGACCACCCTGCCACCGAAGTCTTCTTCCCTGTCGTCATTCTCGTTCAGGTCCTAAGAGCGCTTATGGCTCTTCCAATCGAAGTCACTTACCGCTTCGCCGACGCGGTTCGATTGCTGCCTCCCAGTCAATACGCGTTCGTCTATCGAGAAGACTCGTTGTTCGCGTTCGAACTATCGAATCAGATGAAGTCCGATGCCATTTTCCAAGTCTGGAAGCGGGGACGGAGCGACCTGCTGCAGGCTATCAAACGGGAATTGCGGGCAAGGCTACGCGCCACCAACAGTCTCGTTAGCGGCACCAGAGAGGCTGTTGGCGACAGTGGCGCCCTTTTCGCCTGGCCTCCCAAGTTCCACTTGCCGGAGACCCTAGGATTCCGGCGGCCGCTCCTCTCGCGCCTCGCCTTCATTGCGCGCTACGAGTCGGTGCTGGGTTACCTCGCGATGCGAAAGGCGAGGATGGCACCGGACGTCGAGAGACTGCGAGCAGGAGATGCGATCCGCGTAGTTCATGCAGGCGGCTTGCGCTTTGAGATCGATCCGATGCATCAGGAACTGGATATAGCGGCATCGGGCTATCCGGAGTGGTTGCTGACCGAACACTCCGAACGTGGCCGCCAGGCGGCGCTCCTCTACCATGACTTCGCCAACCGTGACCGCGTCTGGGTCCCGCGAAACTTACCGGTCGGTTTGGCTTCGATCTCTCACGTTGATAGCACCGACGAGCATAGGAACCAAGCGCTCCAGCTTGGCGACCTGAGGGTGTCACCCGCCACTCCGGCCCTAGGGGTGGGCAGGGCCTACCTGCTGCAACCTCGATTCACGGACTTCAACACGGCGAGATGCGTTACTGAACTCCAGGGACTTGACCTCGAGGCAGATCCAGCCTTTGTGCGCTTGCTAGACGATCCCACCAGTGCGTTGGGGGCGTCGACGATTCCTCCGCTCGTTCGACGTCGGGCGACAGATCTGGCAGATCGGTTGAATTTGCCTTCAAGCCAGCGGTTGGCAATCGGGAAACTGGTCGAAAGCAACCTACTTCTTGTCTGGGGCCCGCCAGGAACAGGAAAGACTCACTTCCTCGGACTGGCAGTGCTCTGTCTCGCCGCCGCACACGCTGAGGCGGGACTTCCATTTCGGGTGCTCGTTTCGGCCTTTACTCACGCGGCGATCGACAACTGCCTGCGCAAAATCGCAGAACTTAGCAGCCAACACAGCCTGATCCCTGGAGGGTTGCGGATCGCAAAGCTCGGACGCGCAACGCTGCCCGATATGAGCGCGGTCGAGGAGATTCCAGAAGCAGCGGCGGGAAATTGGCTCCAAAACTTGCCGATCGGGGTGGCAGGCGGGACGGCGTGGGCCATTCGCAAAGGCATTGCTCCAGACTCGGTGGATCTACTTATGGTCGACGAGGGCTCTCAGATGAAGGTGCCCGAGTCCGCGATCCCGATCCGTCGCTTACGGCCCGGTGGAGTCCTGATCGTCGCCGGGGACGATAAGCAGTTGCCGCCGATAGTGCAGGGCATCTACCCGGATCCCAATGAGGGCGAGCCACTTTTGCACCGATCCATCTTTGAGTCCTTGCGCGCGTCTGATCCCTCTGGCGACTGTAGCGTGATGTTGTTAGAGAACTTCCGAATGAACCAGACGCTCTGCCTCTATCCGGCCGAGCAGATCTATACCGCCAACTACCAGAGTGCCAGCGTCGAAATAGGAAGACGGCGTTTGCAATTGAAAGCATCGTCCCAACCGGACGATTTGCCGAGCCTGCTCCTTGATCCCGCGTATCCCTTGGTTGTCGGTGTCCTTGAGGGGGTTCGTGCGGGAGCCGAAAATCGGATCGAAGCAGAAATGGTGGCCGACGTCGCCTGCGAATTGAGTGATCGCCAGGCCGACAATGTCGACGACACCAACTTCTGGCGCCATCGTCTGTTTATTGTGTGCCCACATCACGCTCAGATCCATGCAGTCCGACGAGCACTACACGACCGCCGCCGCTGGACCGCAGATCCCTTCGTGGACACTGTGGACCGGATGCAGGGTCAAGAGTGCGACGCGGTGATCGCTTCATATGGTGTTTCCGACGTGGAGTACGCAATGCAGGAAGCGAACTTTATCTACAGCTTAAATCGACTGAATGTCTCCATAACGCGAGCTCGAGCAAAGGCAATTGTTTTCCTTCCACGCCCGCTGATCGAACCTCCGATTCGGGCGTTCGAGGATGCGGTGGTTGCCGATGGGATCGCGTTCATGCAAGGCCTGGTCCAGTTCGCAGAGCGCCGGGGCCAAACGAGCCTTCACGAGCTAGCCGACGGAGCGGGAAAACTCGTCCTGCACCGGGTAGCCGTGTTGCTGGATTGACGTCGCCCGGATACGGCTCGTCGAGGAGCAGTCCGGGCGACACCCAGTAGCTGTTCGCAAACGGTATTGAGCGCTGCTCATGTCGCGCCGCCCGCTGAGCCTGCCGGAGGGGCTGATCCGACCGCTGCAGCCAAGCGCTCCAGCTCGGGTAGTTCCGAAGTAATCGACTGGGTTAGCCCTTCAATATGGTTTCTCAACCCGATGAGTTCCTGATGGAGACCAAGTGCCAGCGAGGGCCCGCCGGCGGACGCTGCCTCAAGCAGGAGGCTTCGATGGTGGCGAGCCAGTGCGCTGATCTCGGCCAGGTGCTGAAGGTCGTCGAACTTAGTTGATGACGTTGAGAGCAGGCGAACCATCTCGGGTGGCACTGGCTTGCCTTCGAGTATCTGCCGGAGGTGAGAAAAGGAACCCCAAAAGTCGTCCGCGATCGCTTGCTTTGTGCGCAATGTTGGAAAAGGCTACCTCAGCTCTGGTGGCCGACCGTTCCTAGAGTCACTGGACCTCTGAACCCGAGGCCTGTTACGAGGCCCGTTTTGCTCGTAGCGGCCGTCGAACCTTCCCGCGACGAGGGTGCTCTGACTGCTGCATGAGTTCGTCGAACCTGTCCCAGGTCAGGGTTGTTGGCTTGGTGCGGGCCATGTAATGCCACCAGTCCACGGACCCTTTGCTAACACGAAGTTCGCCTATCTTGCCGTTTTCATCGGATACCACCAAAACGATGTCTTTGCTCTTGAGGTCCAGCCGCAACCCACGTCCGAATGCGACCTCGACTCTGTACATGTCTTACTCCTCGTCCGTACGGGATCGGTCTTCCGGAGATGGTAGAGCCGCCGCCAACAATGGGGGAAAACAAGTGATCGCTGGTGCCTGAATCTGCTTTGCCACCTGACCGCCCACAATCTGAGAGACGCGCTGGCTCAAATCGAAATGCATTGCGACTTGGTGCAAGAGACTCTCTTGATGCCCAGATTGACTGCCTGCCAACACGGGACGATACTCGCGTAAATGATCGAAACTGGCTCTGATCAAGTCCCGCATGTTGATCTTCCTAGTGGTCGAGTCACCCTCGAGCCAATCGACAGACTCGTCGCTCAACTGGGCCGGCTGAACGAGGAAGCGGAGGAGGGTCTCCGGAGTTCAGAGACACCGATCGCCAACGCTCGGCTAAAGCTCGAACAAGCCGGGGAGATCCTGATAGCTCAAAAGGATCGATGGGACACCAGTACAGTTGCCAACCAGGTGGCCGAGGCGACGCGGCTTGAGGCTGAGCTTTCCGAACTCAACCGACAGATCCAAGAGCTCACGACTAAGCCACACACAGGCCTCGATGGCCTCCTCCACTCAATAATCGATACTCACCACGAGCACACGCTCGAGGTTCAGCGGACCAAGGTCCTCGACCAACTCAACGCTGCAATGGCCACATTTGCGGACCAGGCCCCCGCGGCGACCGTGCCCGCAGCGGATTTACTCCGGACAGATGCCCACATTTTGCTGACCCAGGCGAAATCACTTGTCGATGAACATCAGGCCAAGGTTGAAGAGGGCAAGTCGGTTGCCGATGAGATTCAGCGGCGACAGGCCGCCACGAAGGTGATGGGCTTCGACTCTCTCTACACTGCCGCTTGGTTGGAAACGCATGGGCCCTCGCCGGTCGAGAGTCCGCTCGTCCTCAAGCCGAAAGAGCAGGCCTACGTTTCAGTTGCCGCAGTTCTCGCCAGGCTGACAACCCGGACCCGGTACACAGGGGGTAGCCAGGGGTTCAGCTTTCCTATAGGTCACACAGGAATCCGCTACCGCGTCGGATCCTTCAATGGTCACCCCGTTCAAAGCAGTTCGATCACCGACATCGACGAGGGCACTATCGTGCTAACGAACATGCGAGTCGCCTTCATCGGCAAGGTCAAGTCCGTCATTACCCAGCTTTCGAAGGTCGTGCATGTCGAGTCGTACAACGACGCCTTGGCAGTGTTCCAGGAAGGCCGCGAGAGCCCGAACTTCTACAAGATGGGCGCACCGCAGTACTTCCTGCTTTACATGAATTGGGTCCTCGACCATCAGGCTTGACCGGACGCACCCGCTAAGGTGCTGACCCTTTTGGCGGTCCAACCAGTTGATCGAGCCGATCGAGCTAGTGCGGTTCGCGGATCAGACCCAGATCGATTAGATCAACCGCCTCGATCCACCAACTCAGGTCGCTTGCCGCAGCAGAGACTTCAAGGTGAAACGTCTTAGTCTCTATCGTGCCAACCTCTACGACTTCACGTGCATCAACATCCTCTCGTGCCCGGGTCGGATACCCAGTCGGATAGTTGTGGATTAGTCGCCCTGCGGCTTGTGCAGCCTTATCGCGGTAGCGCTTGAGGTTGTGCGCGCCGATAACGTTGCCCTCGTAGTAAATGCGGATTTGGCCTGTGGCCAAAGGCAAGCCGACAATTGCTGACCCCTTAGCGAGTTCGCCGCAAAGTCTCGACTCGGGATGAGGAACGTACACGCCCAGTCGCTCCGGAATTGACGCCGAGGCCCGCATGGTCATGAACCTACACCACGGTCGGACTAGGAATTGACCAGTTGAAGTTGGACTTGGGGCCTGAGTACTCGTCTTCGGTATTCGAAGAGGAGGTGATCGGTGAGCAGTTGGATGTCGCGTGGGGTGTTCTGAAGATCGTTCCAGCGCCGCTCCATCGAGCCAAAGTTCCACACTCCGCTTGTCCACCGGCAGACCGGTTGTAGTAGAGACAGATCGTCAGCGAACTCCTCGGTCGTTGGAAACCGCTCAGGCAGGTATCGGTCTGAGATCGCATCCATCACATATCCCATGCCTACTATCCCGACTCCGTGCATGAGGCGTGACCGCCTCGGCGGTAGGCCCCAAGCCTCGGGGAAGACCAACCGGACCGCGGCCCAGTAGGACTTCACGATTCTCAACATCGAGTCCATGTCGCCGACTCCGGACCTCGGATTGCGGAGGTGGTAAAGAGCTCCATCGCTAATGCTGTTCTCAAGCATCTTCAGCACTGAGTTGTCCTTTATGACTCCTTCGACGGCAGTTGGGGTGTTGATCAGATGGCGCAGGGGCGAATCCTTAGAGTGGTTTAAGCGTTCCAGGAGCCGAGCTGGAAACCTTCGGCCTCTCAGTTGCTTCGGCAATGTCCCTTCAGTAACGGGCAACAACTCGTAAACCAAACCCTTCGGAAGAGGCTTCGTGGAGTTGACCAATAAAAATTGCGTTCGCTGCTCAATGACGTTGTCAGTGATGAATGCGGTCACGCACATTGGAAACCTCGACACAAGCGCGTCCCGGACGGCGGCACTCCTCTGCTGCCCATCTACGATCCAGCCTGGCTTGTCCGCCTCACTCCAACTCAGGTCGATTGGGATGACCAGTTCCCCACTCCGCGAGTACCCATTGGCCGAACTCTGCCGGGAGGGTTTGAAGCGAACCCTGCTGTCAAAAGCAACGACTATCGCGTTTGGCAGCATTGGATCCTTGGACTCCAGGTAAGAACGGATACCTGCGACGTGCGCGATCACCTCTGGCCGTTGGTAGCCACCCAGCCGAGCCGCGCGATTGCGATGGAGACGAGACACTGATGCGAACAGATGGAGGCATTTGCCATCGACTGCGAAGCTGTACAGCTTGCGCCGGCGGGTCTGCCGGACCTCGAGGGCTGGTAACCGCATCTCCGTGACCGTTTTCTTCATCGCAGCTCCATGACGTGGTTTTGGACGAGTGCTCAAGCTAGGGCGCTGACAGCCACCTTGTTCTCGATAGTGTTTGTGAGTCGCTTGCTGAAGACGCACAGGTTATGGAATCCTCGGCGCTTGTTACGCTCGGTCCCACGGAAGATGCCGATCTGGATTCCGACCTTTTGGCAAATGCCACAATCGCAAGTCTTCCAGGGCGCGGCTTCGAGCAGTTCGCGGTGCTGAACGCTGTAATCTCGTTCGGGCTCAATGATCTCGGCATAGGCAGATAGCGCGTCTAGGACATCTTTCACCGAGGCCTTGCCGGCGTCGAACCTTGCCAAGCGCATCAGACACGTCTGTTCGGCCGCACGCGCCTTCGCTTGGTCGACCCGTCCGGCTTGGATTCGCAACCGCAACTTGGTGTTGCCGTCAACCTGTGGAACACGGATCGCTGCAAACGCCTTGTCGAGAACGTAGTAGTTGTCGCGATCGTCCTTGAACGCTTGACGAAACGGCGATGTGCTGTCGAAACTAGCGACTCCCATGCCCTCGAATTCGGGTATCTGCTCACATCGGCTGATTCCTAAGAGGTGCAGTCGGGTCTCGCGTCGCCTGACATCACTAACCGCCCTCAGGCAGGCCGCAATCTGCGCAGTCTTGAGTGGCACCATGCCGCCGAGCGCAATGTAGCCGTAGCCAAGATCCTGGAGTTCAGCCACTGCCGCTGCGTAGGAACGCGGACTCCACCCTTGGGCAACTCCAATTGGATGGAACCTGCAGTTGTGGGATCGGTGATAGTCCCGGAATTCTGCCGCTAGGTCGAGTGTGAGCCGTTGGCGGCGGGCCCATTCGGGAATCGATTCAGCGGTTTCGGTGGCATCGTATCCGAGGATCACATGATCTACTGAAATGCCGAAGTCGAAATCGCAGCCTTCGTAGAAATCAACAACATCCTCAACCGTGTACGGCGGGGTCTCCTCTCGGACGTAGGTGAACGCACCGCAATCCGCCATTGAAGCGATGGGCGTGCCGGGCTGATCCAAGCGGAAGAACCTTCGAACGCCGATCCGGTAAAGCCGATGGCGCTGCGCGTTGGTGTACTTGCTCGAGACGCCTGGGAGGCCGTCGACGATTGGCTTGGAGACAAGGAGACCGTCGTAGGCAGGGCGACTTAGTACTTCGTGGGCGTAGCGGTCGTCTCTCTGGCGGACGCGAAACTCAGATGCCTGTTCCGTATGAAAGTCGAAACCCGGGTCAATTTGATCCTGGCTGTCGGGGAAGAAGAATCTCATCGAGTATCGCTAAGCACATCAAGTCGGATCAAATAGTTCGCAAGCATTTGGATGTGCTTAGGAACGTTCTCGAGTTGGTTCCAATCGAGCCCAAGGTCATCCCACCGACCCGATGTCCAGTGGCAGTAAGGAGCGATGCGTTGCAAGCCCGCGCGGACCTTTCCCGGCGTGTCGCGATCAGCCAGATTGAGCGAGTTCATCATGCGATCCATCACGCGACCCATTGCTCGAATGCCCACTCCATGCATCAGCCGGCTCTCAGACGGTGGCTTTCCCCAAGCGTCGGGAAACGTCTCCCGAACCGCGCCCCAAAAGGTGAAGAGAATCGTGCCCATGGCGTCTGTATCGGTATGCCCCGTCGCGATGTTGCGGTACGGGAAGAGACAACCGTTCGCAAGGCTGTCCGCCAGCATGCTAATGACCGAGTTTTCGGCGATGACTGCTTCCTTGGCGGTCTTTGCTGGCGTGGAAGCCCGTCGGATGAGGGCATAGAAGGGCGAACGTTCGTTGCGTGCAAGTTCGTCGGATAGAGCTGCAGGCAACTTCCGAGGAGCCAGTCGAGCTGGGATTGAGATCGTCACATCAGGAAGGAGCTCCGTCACCAGTCCCCTTGGCAGTTGACGAGTGTTGTTGATTCGGATGAACTGATCCCGTTGGAGCTCAACGGTATCCGCGACGAAGGCAGACACCGGAACGGAGAAGTTCTGGTTCTTGGCATTTCGGAGCGCTAAGGCTCTCTGCTGACCGTCGACAATCCAGCCTGGGCGATGCTGCTCAGCCGGCGGAATCTCGATTTTGAGGGTCCCTGCGGTTGCGGTTTCGTCTTTCGGTCCGCGGCTCTCTTCAAATTTGACCGACTCGGCTCGGAGCGCGATGATGAGCGCGTTCGGAAAGAGCGGGCGTTCATCGTCCAGATACGCGGTGATCTCAGCTACGTGATTTCGCACTTCCGGTCGCTGATAACCAATTAGCTCCCCGGTCTCGTCTCGCGCGATACGTGAAAGTTCGGCCACTTGGAAGATTTCGCTCGCCCGGAGAGTGAACAGGTACAGGGGCGATTCGGGCACGTGGTTGATCCGTAGTGCTCGGCGAGTGATCTCGGTCTTCACGTGGCTTTCGACCTTGCGAACAAGATTGCGAAGCGCTGCTGCTCGCACGCAAATCCTTGAGTCCGCAAACGATGTAGGAGCTCAGACCGGGATGCGTGGTTGTCCTGGCGCGCTGCTAATTTGATGAATGCGATGACTTTGGCATCGGTTAGTCGCCTTCGGGACTGATGACGGTTTGATCCCGACATCACCTCGCTGAGAGATTCCCTGATGGCCGAAGTACCCCATCGGTGCGTCGCGGAAGTAATGACTAGATGCCGCGCGATGCGTGCGTTGAGGCTCAAGCGCGGGCCGCCGACACCCATCTGCAGGTTGGCATCCACAGGTAGCAAGTTCTCGTCGAGGCCTGGGCAATGCTTGGTTCCTGCCGAAACGATCAGCAGTTTTCCACTGCCGCGAAGTTTTGTGCGAGCTGCCACCAGGTCATCGCGTAATGCCCGCACGTATGGCTCGGACAACGCCACAAGCAGAATGGCTCCCGGGTATGAGGCCGCCAGTTCCCGCAGAGTCCGAGGGCGGCTATGCCCGAGGTTAGCCCTAGTAATCACGTCCCACCAGTCGCGAAGCTCCCCATCGCGCTGCCCTCTGCGACCATGGATGAGCACCGAATCGGGACCCGGCGAGAACGTCGCCGAGTAGGGTTTCAACTGCTGACCGAGGCGAACCAGACCGTATCCCGCTGACGCCACCCACAACTGGACCGGATGAGTCTGCGAGAGGAGAGAGAGGGCGACCTGCCAATGGTCTCCGGCGTACAGGTCGCTCGCCGGCACTTCCGGCGCGGGCTCCGCTCGGAGCCGATCAACCCACTGGCGGCCGCGTGCCAGAACGTCCTTATCCCTGATAGAGGAGAGGCGAAGTCGGGGTGGTGCGCCAAGCCGTTTGCGGTGCGTGCACGTGACGAGAACGTGCACCTGGGGATAATTTCCGCTGTTGGCCGCCTTCTGAGTTAAGTGAGTTTCCGACCCCATTCGGGTCGTAGTCTTGCAAAAATTGCGGCAATGTGCAACCCTAACCGGGGATGAAACTGTCCAGCGAGGCAGACTTGGGAGCGGGTGGATCTACGTGAAAGCGGTAGCCATTGTCTCGGGTGGCCTCGATTCTGTAACCCTCGCCCACTCCTTAACCCAGGAGGCGAGCTCCCTTCATCTGATCTCCTTCGACTACGGACAGAAGCACAAGAGAGAACTCGAATTTGCCAAGCGTGCGGCCGATCGCCTCGGAGCCGCCTGGACGCTGATCGATCTGAGCGCTGCCGGCCTAGGCGGGTTGCTTGTCGGGTCGGCATTGACCGATTCTGCGATCGCGGTTCCGGATGGGCACTACGCCGCGGAAACCATGAAAGTGACGATCGTTCCGAATCGCAACGCGATCATGCTGGCGATCGCGTGTGCTGCTGCGGAATCGGACGGGGCCGCAGTCGTGGGTCTAGCCGTCCACGCCGGCGATCATTTCATTTACCCGGACTGTCGACCCGAATTCGTAGCGGCATTCGAGGCAATGGAGCGCCTCGCGATGGACAAACCTGACCTTCGCATAGAGGCTCCGTTTCTTACCAAGACCAAGGCCGAAATCGTCCAACTGGGCGCGAGCTTGGGCGTGCCCTTCGAGCACACCTGGTCGTGCTACAAGGGCGGGGAACTGCACTGCGGCACGTGCGGGACATGCGTCGAGCGCCGAGAGGCATTCGAACTTGCCGGCGTTCCGGATCCCACCACATACATGCCCTCACCCGCTGGAGCGCACGTTGGTGGGTAGCTTCACCCTGAAGAAGCGCTTTACGTTTGAGGCGGCTCACCACCTGCCGCATCACGACGGAAAGTGCCGCCGCCTTCATGGGCACTCGTGGGTCGGGTGGGTCGAGGTCAAAGGGACTGAACTACAGATGAGCGGACCCCAAGCAGGTATGGTCCTCGACTTCGATTGTCTGTCGAACATGGTGAAGCCAATGGTTGAACGCTATCTGGACCACTACTGCCTCAACGACAGCCTCGAACTTGAGTCGCCGACATCGGAGGCGATCGCTCATTGGGTTTTCAGGCACCTCCAGGAGCGGGGACTATCGCTCTCAGCTGTGACTATTGAGGAAACCTGCACGAGTGTCTGTACTTACAGCGAGTGACCTCGCTCCAAGCGAACTCGCCAAGCCCACTCCGAGCCTAGTGGTTTCGGAGATTTTTGGTCCTACCTTTCAAGGGGAGGGGCCGTCGATTGGTCGGCGTTGCTCATTTCTTCGACTCGGTGGATGCAACCTTCATTGCAGTTGGTGTGATACGCCCTACACCTGGGATTGGACGGGGCGCAATGGAAAGAGGTACGAGCCGGCCGTAGAGCTGAGGCGAATGTCGGCAACCGAGGTTGTGACTAGCCTCGACCAGACCCGTACTGACATGGTTGTCATAAGCGGCGGTGAACCACTGCTCCAACAAAAGGCCCTTCTACCCATCTTGGAAAAAGCGTCAAGAAGAGGATGGTGGATCGAAGTAGAGACAGCTGGAACTGTCGCGCCTACCGCTGAGACGACAGCACTCGTCTCGAGGTTCAACGTCTCGCCCAAGTTGGCAAACTCCGGCAACGATTTGGAGCGGCGGTACATTCCCGTGGCCTTGGACGCACTTCAGGCAACTGGAAAAGCGGCCTGGAAGTTTGTTGCGCAAGGCGTCGCCGATCTAGACGAGGCTGGAGAATGGATCGAGCTACACAAACTGGAGCCGGTATACATAATGCCCGAAGGCGTCACAGTTGATGCCCTCTCGCGCCACTCTCAGACGATCGCCGAAGCTGTTGTCGCTCGCGGTTGGAATCTCACTACCAGACTGCACATCTTGTTGTACGGGAATCGGCGCGGTGTCTAGACAAGTCACGTGGTCAGAGGTCTACGAGAGGCTGACGGCCGCACCTCCAGGAAAGCTGTACGGCATTCCTCGTGGGGGCGCAATCGTTGCTGGGCTCACGGGCCGGGCCGTCGACCAAATAGAGCAAGCAGATTGGGTAGTTGATGATGTGATCGACAGCGGGAAATCAGGTGAGCTAGCTCGCACCTGGAGGAAGCCTCTTTGGGGCCTCTTCGACAGGAGTAGAGACGGGCTTAGCGATCATGAGCTCAACTTTCCGTGGGAGGGTCCGACGGGGCGCGTTAAGAGACTCGAATACCTCGGAAGGGAATTGCTCCAGGCAATCGGCTATGACCCCGCTTCAGCCGAACTGCGTGAGACACCAAGCCGGTGGGCGCGATGGTGGGAGGAGTTCCTTACCTACGAGCCTGGCAGAGTAGACACGGCGTTCGAGGCTGTCGCTTCGGATCAGTTGGTGGCCGTTGGGGGCATGCGCGTGTGGTCGGTGTGTGAGCACCATTTACTGCCTTTCTCGTCAAACGTTTCCCTTGGATACATCCCAAGAGGGCAGTTGTTAGGCCTTTCTAAGTTCGCTCGTATCGTCTGGCGGGTCGCGCATCGCTTGCAACTCCAGGAACGTATGGCTGAAGCGATAGCTGATGAGATTGGGCGCGCCACAGGCAGTCCTGATCTTGTCGTGCTCGTGCGTGGCCGTCACCTCTGTATGGAGGCGCGCGGTGTGAAGACAGCGGCAATGACCAGCACCCTGACCAGTCGAGGCCGGCTTAAAAATGACGCCTCGATGCGAATTGAGTTCCTGAGACTTGTTCTGGGTGACTCGAACGGAGTCGAACAGGATCCACTCCTTTAGATCATTCAAGACGGAGGCAAGGTATGGCAGGCGCAGCGCCGGACTTCGATTGGCAGCCGTTCATAGGTCGGTCACTCGCATATCTCTGTCTGCATTTGGCGGAGATGCGATCCAGGACTGTGTTGGAACAGGCCGAATTTCTGATGGCGCTCGGCATGCCACGACGTGAGGCAGCTGTGGTAGTCGGCTCTACGGATGAATCGCTACGTGTGCTCGCTCGACACAAGGCCAAGAAGGTCGCAGCCAAAGGACCGAAATGATGGCTGCAGCTGAGGATCTCGGCTCCAAGATAGACATGCTTATCCGGCTTACCGCGCTTCAGCTAATCGGAGATCGGACTGGAGCGGAAGCGATCGCCGTGCTGGGCCGAAGCGGGCTCGACAACGAGCTCATCGCTTTGATCGTTGGGACGACGCCCGCTACCGTGCGCTCCGCGCTGTCTCGCGAACGTCGCGGCACCTCGCGGCGGAAGTCAACCTCATTGTCGAACGAAGGTTCGTGATGATGGCCGCTTCGAAGAAGATGGAGACCGGTGAGGAGATCGTCCGGCTAATGGTCATCAAACTCCGTCGAACTGCGAAGAACCAGGCAGAGGTCATCGTGGAACTCGACAGGGCTGGCTTCGGTCAATCGCGGATTGCCGACCTCCTCTCTACCACCGCGAACGCAGTCAATGTGACGTTGAACAAGGCTAAGAAACGGGAGGCGAAAGGCGGTCGTGCCAACGAATCGTGAATTAAGAGCGGCCCTTCTCAAGAAGCTCGGCGTCACTCCGCAGCGTCTTTCGCAACGCGTGGCCCAAGTGAAGCGACTGTACGGCCCAATGTCGACAGAGGACGGGACATATGTCCTCGCGCACCAGGAGGGTCTCGACCTAACTCGGTACTTGGACCAGGCAACAGTCGACAGGGTTCGTCACATGCTTCCCACAAGCGCTCTGCCCCCTACCACAGGCCAACCGCGCAATAGCCGCCCGACCGCCGCAGCGACGCGACCGGTCAGAATTGCCCCGAGCCTAGAGCTTGTTAACGCCATGCTTCCGCCGAGTGTTGCCGAAGATGCCAATCGGATGGCGACCGTCTACCCGAAGCTCTACATATTCGAGAACTCGATTAGGAACGTGATCGTGCGAGTACTCCGGGCCAAGCACGGAAACAACTGGTGGGCTAGTCGCGCGCCCACCAATGTGCAGAAGACAGTGGCGGATAGGAAGGCGCACGAACAGAAGATGCCTTGGCACGGGAAGCGCGGCACGCAAGAGATTTATTACGCGAACTTTGGTGATCTCCGAGACATCATCACGAAGAATTGGGTCGATTTCGAGCCGATCTTCCTCAAGCAACCCTGGATCACGCAGCGGTTGGAGGAACTCGAGCCGCCACGCAACATCGTGGCGCATAGCAACCCACTGTCGAAACAAGAAGAGAATCGAGTCGATCTGTACTTCAATGACTGGATCGCTCTGTTGAACGATCGGAAGGCGTTGGTCCCTTAAAGCCCCGATAAGGAGGCAAGAATGGCGGAGACAGAAGAACTCTTACGCTTCTTGGTCCAACTCACAGCACGGCATGTCTTCCCCGAAGAGGCCTTGCGTCAAATCGTTGGTTCGTCAGGACGCCAGGTTGAGGCGTACAACCTCTGCGACGGGACGAGAACGCAGGCAGAGATCGTCAAAGCATCAAAGCTTGACCAGGGGCAATTCAGTAGAACCGCCGGTCGATGGGCCGAAGCGGGTGTGCTTTTCAGGGTCGGCACCGGCCGCGATGTAAAGCTCCTCCATCTATATCCACTTTCGTCGGTTCAAGCCGGCCGGAAAAAGAAGGAGGGCGCCGACTAGCTGGTAGGGTGCGCTACTAGGAATCCGGCAGGATTCGAGTTATGTCTGGGTCCTCCGGCCGCGCTCTCAAAACCTAACACCGTCACGTTGGTTCGGCGCCGTTTCTGGCGAACTGTCGGCTGTGGAAATCATTGCGGGGTAGCCAAGAATGAGAAGAACTCCCTGATGAGGCTGGCACTGCCGCTTCCCGAGGCGACCAGGAGGGGCTTGTCCGAACTGCGGTTGGCCTTGATGAAGTCAGTAGCCGCGTGTTTGGCGCTTCTCGGAGCCATCAGAAAGACGTCCACTTGCCTTGCTAGCTGCTTCAATCGATCGCTTCCAACCTTGTCGCTGCAAATATCTACGGTGAGTCCAGGTAAAGCTTTCTCAATTACATTTTTGACCCGCAGAAGCACGCTCTCCGTCAGGCTATAGACAGCGACTCTTCGCAAATGTTTGGGCCTTCTTAAGCCTTCGTCTGGCGCTTCCGGCCTGGGCATGGCCAAAATCGCGCTTTCATAGATCCCCTCAAACTGAGCGCGCACCCCGACATCGTCCGATAGATTCCGAGCGAGCTCCCACTGATGCTCATCGACACGCCGCGCCCATTTCGCAAGGGATGCCAGTACGTCAGATGCAAACTGATCACGCTCTTTTTGAGACTTCGATGGATAGGTGACCAAGACTTCAAGTGCATCCAACGCCCAATCGATGTAGCGCGGGGAATCGACGCCCTTCCAGACATCGATCAGCGCAGACACAAAATACCTGTATTGGTCCGCGTCTACACCCGTTGCCAGGAAGTCTTCGGGCAGGTCCAGGAGAACCTCTAAGTCACCTGCCGAGTGCAGGCTGTCGTAAGCCAATAGCAAGAACACTGCTTCGTAGACAGGGCGAAGCGCAGGATCATTACTACGGCGGAGACTCGTCAAAATATGGGGGACGGCAAGGCGGACGATTTCAAGGGCCGGGCCCCTTCGATTATTTCCAAGCAAGTCGACCAACTCTTCGACGCGGTGAGAATCCTTCACTAGGTCGGCGACTCCCCACTGATCAGAGCCTTCCCTAGCAACGAGCATGGCTCGCGCTGCGTCGGGGCCCTTGTCGACCCATCGCAACCACCCCGCCCAGTCCGTTGGGAGATCCTCGGCTTCCTCGGCCCCTTCGGCTTGGATCGCATTCCATTGGTCCCTGTACCAGCGCTGGCGAAGAATCGCTTCTCGTTCTGACTTGTCCAACGCGCCTAGTGCGGACGACGCAAGGCGAGCTAACTCGAGGACCCCCGTCTCATATGCACACCTGAGGAGGATCTCCGTTCGCGCGCGAGACGGAGCCGAGACTCGGAGTGCGTCTGCAGCGGCCGCAAACCTTCCAGCGTCCATGTCGGCGATTGCCTGGTCGATCACTGAGGTCGCCGGTGTCGAGGGCGCTGCCGCGATGTTGGCCATCAACATCTGCAGGTACTGACGATCAGCGCCGTCAGTAGTGACCAGACCAAGTGCATCGTTGGCTAGTTCGGGCAGTTGTGGATCGTTGGTGATCGCGTGAAGCATCAGGAGCTTCGCTGTCTCGGCGCTCCAATGGCCGGGCCCAACTTGCATCAAGGCGGAGAAGCGGGGCGCTATCACCTCCTTAAATGCTCTGATTGCTTCGAATGGTTTCTGTTCGCGTTCGTAGGCAGCTAACCCGTCCACGTATAAAGCCCGCCGAACGTCCTCAGAGACGCCACCTGGCCGACGCATCTGCAAGACGGACTCCAGTTCTGGAAGATTCAACATTTCGCGCCAATCTCGGAGTTCGGCGAGCCGATGGATTCTGAGGAATAGGAGGTTTGACGCCGTCAGGCGACTTTGGCTCCGTAGCTCATCCAGTAGGGCTTGGGACTCTTGTTCTAGTCCAGCCTGAAGAGCCATTTCAAAGTCACGCAAAATGCGGCCAGTCGGTCTTGGAATGATCGCGGTGTGAGCCGGTCGCTCTGACCAAAGCTGCCGCAAGAGAAGTAACTCGTCCCTTACCTGGTCGCGGGTGGGGCGATCGGCCGGCAGTACGCGAATTCGGAAGGCTCGTCCGTCGGTCAGACTCGAGGCGGCTTCATCGATTGGATCGGCCGTACTGACCGGCCGGGCAATACCATCGAAGTCTGTGTAACTTGGCCCAATCATCCCTAGGAGATCAGCGGCCACGGATCGCAATTGCCGGTCAGAAAACGTGAGTGCATACCAGTAGACGTCCCCATCAACAGTCCGTGGCAGAAGGACGGGAAGATCGGTCGGATCGGCCAAGTCAACCAACCATGGTTCGAGATGTGCCCGCGCGGATTGGGTCAGCGTTTTCAGATCGATGCCGTTACCGTTGCTAAAGAACTTTTGAACGAAGTCCATCTCGGCCGAGCGTAGTGTCACCCTATCCGCTCACTATCCGTGAGCTTGCCTCCGTAACGGGCGTGAAAACTGACGCGAGCTGCCGCCACGCTTGATGCGTCTAACTCAAACTGAACTAGTTCGTCGAGCAGTTCCACACCGCTATACGTCAGGTTCATAGAGCCATTCAGGTAATAGTCGTCGCCAAGCAATCCCTTCTCGTGAAGGTTCTCGGTCTCGGTAACAATAAGCGCATCTTCGGGCGCGTTCGCCCTGTCCAACGAGGCTCGAAGTGCCTCCAGAAATCTCGCGTTGGTCTCGATCGGTCGGCACGCAACACAGACAGTCGAGCCCATGCCGACGAGACGAGCCAAAGCCTCACTCAGCCTAATAGAACGAGCTCCAAGCGTAGGGTCTAGACCGTCATAGGCGGCACCCCTGTTATCCACGACCATGATGTCGCTGACCCAAGGCGAAACCACCCATAAGCAGCGACTCGGGCTCATTAACTCTGCGATGAATATGGCCTCGAGAAGGTCTCGAACTTCGTTTCGCGCTTGACTTGCTGTTTTATGAATTACGCGGGCCTGCATCACTGAATGGACTCAGGCAGATCCAGTTGAACGGTGATGCCATCCCTCCCGCGCGACACCCCCGCAACGCGCGGGTACAGATATAGATGACCCATGTCAACTGGCGCGGAAACCGCAACCAGTAATCTTTGACGAAGAAGCCGCAAGCCCTCTCTACCAATGGTTAATCCGCCAGCTCCGTTGTTCTTTAGCGATTCGGAGAGATCTCGATGCCACTCGCCAATCGTGGCGTCGACCGGCTTCGGGAGCGACTGCTGAAGCAAAGCCAGGAGTGCATCAGGCGCTGTGGGTGGGTGACTTGCGAATGGATTGGGAGGAACCAGCGATGCGGCTCGAAGTTGCCAGCCTCGTGGCCAGAGTAGGCTCGAGATGACAGCGAAGAGCCACGACACAGGATCACCCTCGGGTTCTAGACGGCTGGCGGCCAATGCGCCTGCGACATCGTCCAAGTTGTCTCTCGCAACCACGTAGGCGATTACACGCGCATCTAGTTCGATACCAAGCCTCTTCTCCTCTTGGACCCATCGGCGCACCAAGGCCAGCATCATCCTGTCGATGCCGCGGTCACTTGCCGGCCGAAGAATTCGTACTGCCAGCGCCGCGATCACTGGATGGCAGACCAACGAACCTTTTTTGGCGAGAGCCGTCCGGAGCTTTGAAAACGAAGTCTCCAGGAGCGCAAAACTGCGCGCGGAACTTTCGCGCACCGTGCTTACGAGTTCCGCTAATTCCGAATCGGTCTCCAGCCATTCCAGTATCTGGGTCAACTCGCCATCAACCAATTCAGCGTCGGACGGTTTAAGGGCGCTTTCGACAAGCCTGAAAAAGCGCCGCGGATCCTCGCAATAACGGTCGAAGAGGCGTTCGAGAATACCGCCGCCACCGGGAACGTCCTCCGTGATCCAGACTTCACGCGGACCCAGTCCCTCGTCCGGACCTCGGCCACCACGGATATCCACTTGAAGTTCACTCGCGTCGACGTCAGGGCAAAGGCTCTGACACGCGTCCAGCATCGCCGCACCCAGTGTCGCGGCTAGTCGATCGGCGAACCAAACCTCCGCTTGTTCACTTGGCTCCAGCCAGAGGGCGGGTGCGAAATCAGTCAGCACCGTCTCAACGAGAAGGTTCAAGCAAAGCTCATTGAGCCTGGCGTGAATCCGCGGCGCAGCACCTTCTTGATCCTCGACGCCGGGAAGAGTCTGAAAGATCACATTTAGACAGCGCACGAGTTCAGCGCCGATTCCCATGCGCGCTAACTCTGCTGTGGCGCCCTCTAAGCTGAGAGTGTCATGTAGGGCTATGGCCGACAGAGTCGACAAGTAGATCTGGCAGAGCCACTCGCGGTCGAAAGTACTCGCTACCCCATCGAGTCGTTCTGACGACATGACCATCTGGCGGAACCAGGCGACACGAGCGCCGGGACTACGAGAACTCATGGCAAATGGCAAATGCATAGTCCGACCAACAGCGCCGAAATCTACACGGACACCGTCGACATCGATCTTGTAACCAACGGCGGCCACCTCTTTCTTGTCATCGACGTATCGGATGACCGATTCGAGTCGACGACCGTCACGAAAGTTGATTTGCGCCACGGACTGGGTCGCAAACCGTCGCATTTCAATCCCGGATCCATGGCGGTGGAGGTAAAAGCACATGTCGGTGACGAGTTCTCCCCAGGCCGACGGACTGGGCAGATCCGCGATCAAACCATCATCTTTCGGTACGACCTGAACCTGCCAGCTTGGCGACGCGAATGAACTATCGAGTACCGGTTGAGGGGGACGTAGCGCTGTGATCGTCCGCGGCCTGAAGCAGCGAACCGAATGGTCAGCGCCGCTGACCAGAGCGCTGACCTCCCCGATGTCTTCGGCATCTCCAATCCAACTTCCAACCTCGAGTTCCTGGATTGGATCGGCGGTGGAGGTCGGTTGAACCCAATGCCTGACATACCTGTGCTCTATTCCATACCGCCTACTGACCCGCCCTGGCGCGAACTCCATCAAGGCTTGGGCGATCGGCATTGCGAAATCGCCCTCTTCCGCCCCGCGAGTAGCCGCTGGGGTTGTGATATGAACTTCGGGTAGCGCCAAATCGGAAAACAAGTTCGCGGGAAGAAAATCGGGCAGCGGCCAGCTAGCTCTAAGGTCCGCGCCATCCATTCCCCGTGCTCGCCACCCAGTCGCGAGCCGCCTGGTAGCAGATGGGATTAGTGACGTCAGCAATGCGCGGGGTTGCTCCCACAACAGAGATTCAACATCCCGCCTTGTGGCCATGATCGCGGCGCCCAAAAACCTGATGAATCCAAGACGTGACGCCTGGCGACTCTGCAACTCGCGGAGTAAACCGAGTTCTGCCGCCTGGCGGGACGCTCGGTCCGGTTTAGTCGCTGGCCCAGCCAAGTCATCCCAGACGCTTCCCCGAGGGACCGTTGGACCTCGTTCTAACTCCTGAGCCAGCCAATCGAGAGTGGCATAACCGGCCTGCATTCGTTGGACGTAACGATTGCCGACCGGCAGATAACGTGGCTCGAGCGACGGGTTGAACAATAAGTCGTAGGACTGATAGGCAAGCCGGTCACGCCCATAGTCCGATAAGACGACGACCGTCCAGGGTCGCATTTCCACGGCTCGACCCGCCCTACCCTTGCGTTGCAAGAACTGGGCAGCGTCCCTCGGCGCCTTGTGCTGAATGATTGCGCCAATGGTTGGATCGTTGAATCCCACATCTAGCGAAGAGGTGGTGACGATGATGTCGCTGCGCTTGTCGACGCCAGTGTCCTGGGAGCTTGTGCGGCCGATGCGAGCAAATGCGCCTAAGTTGTGACCGACTTCCTCGGACGCATCCCACGACTGCCCTTCTGCTAGGCGCTCGGACCTTAGCTCACGAGCTGGATCACGCAGATTGGCGAGAGAGGCTCCGCCTGGCTTCGGGTTCCCCCAGCTGTCTCGACCTTCCGCGTCCAATAGGTCCCAAAAGAGGCGGTTCGTCAGGTCTAGCTTGTCGGTGAAGAGGAACAGTCGACTTCCATAGAGACCTTCGCTTCTTCCCGTTTGCTGCGGGTCGAGAACCCGATGTAGGAGCATGGCAACCTGAATCGTCGTCGATAGCAAGCTCGCACCAGATACCGGGTCACCACGGAGGGCTAGCTGGTACTCGATGCCGGAGGGTTCCAGGTCCTCTGGACGCGGCGCCACCTCTCGGACAGCTTCCTCTGCGAGCCCCGTGAGCGCAGCAAAGAATCTGCTTGCATCCTTCAGCGTGGCAGATAGCCCCACGAAATTGACTGGCGCACTGATCGACTTCTGCCAACGCCGCAAGAGCATGGCGACCTGGGCTCCGTGCGTCCCTTCGTACGTGTGCACTTCGTCCAACAAGACCAAGTAAGGCTTTCTGCCAGCGCGCTTGCCAAGACCGAAGACATGTCGCGACCACGCATCGGTGAACCTCCGATTCAACATCTCCGTCGTCGTGAACAGAATGTCCGGAGGCGCCGCCTGCATTGAGGAGCGAGTCAACGCAAGTTCTCCATGAGTCGCCCCATTGCAAGTACGTGACGCGCAGTTGAGGTTCTCAACAAGGTTCTCTCGGTCTTGGTCTAGCCATATGAGGTCCCCGTCGCACACGGGACATCGGACAAAGGGACACACAAGGCCGCCGCCGGCCCGTTCGCCCCAGCCGGTCTGGGTGTGCGCATTCGGAGCTGATATTGGCGTGAACCCGAAGTAGGCTCCGATCCTTGAATCCCTGATTCCCAAGTTTCCTAAGGTCGGGTTGATCCTTTGCACGCTCCTCAGTGCTTCGGTCAGTTGATCTTTTAGCAACTCGTTTCGCGGATAGATCGCCATAACCTGGGTCCAAGGCACCGATGCGATCCTCTTGGCGATCGTAATCAGAGCGGGCAGGTAGAACGCCAAGGTCTTGCCGCTGCCTGTCCCAGCACACACGATTGTGCCTCTCGAGGTCCGTTGTCCAATATCGCTGAGAATTCCCTGTGCCGCGTCGACCTGGAAGCGCGCGAGGCGACCGTGACCACCTACACCTGCAACCATCTGATTGGCGATCCCCTCGACTAGAGCCCGTTCGTTCTCTTCCTTCACGAGTGCCAGTAGCAGCGTCTCGATTGGGAGATCTCTCTTCGGGAATTGCCGTGGTTGCAGCAGGAGACGGAAGTCGGACACCAGGCTGGGCGCCCAGCGCCAGCCCTCTCCCTCGAAGTGGCGCGGAAACAGTTGGCGCAGATGACTTATCAGCCGCACGGCTTCCGCCATGCGGGTGCGGTAGATAGGTCCTGTCGGGTACTGGAGGCGTATCACTAGGCCGCGATCGATGAGGCTGCTCATGAGCTCTCGGGCGTTTGCAGACAGGCCGACATCGTCCGAGATGGCTTGGATTTGATCCAGCAACTCACCCTCGCTGAAACCCGCCTCGACCAAGCCCCAGGTCAACAGTCGAGCCTCCTTACGCTCCAGACGCCCGAGGACTTCCGCGACTTGTTCCGCCAGGTCGCCGATCAAACTCAGCTGGGGTTCATGCGAATTCGAAACTGGCTCTCAAGCGAGTTGTCACCAAGCCACTCGCGGACACCAGTTGTAAGGAGTGCGAGACTTGCGCCCCCTTCAGCGCACGCTTGTAGGAAAGTAATCACATCGGCCGGCATCCTCTCCGGCGAGCACAGTACCTGCCACTGGGCCTGCAACTCCGCTGCGATTTGTAGAAACTCCGATAGATCTGATGCTGAAACAAGTGGCCGAGTGTTGTACGTCACGGCTCGGCCGTTGAGTCGCCGCAGTTCGCTAATTGTGCTGGCGTAGCCGGGGAGCGCTTCCAAGCTCACAAGCAAGCTTTGATTGATAATTGTGAGGCGCTGGGCCCGCACCGTTGCCCAAAGGTCTCGCGCGATTGCCTCGACGGCATTCGCTGTGTCAAGAAGTCTGCTCGAGAATGAGACAAAGCCGGGCCCGAGAATCAAGTTTGGGTCCTTCAAGTAGCTCTCTCGCACCTTTGTGACGTCCTTGAGGAGAGCAATGGCAGCGGGGATGGGGGGAACATCGAAATGCTCCGAGTCAGCGGCGACCAAGAACTCGACAGCATTCTGGATTCGTCGAGTGGGCCCATCGACCTGCTCTCCGCGTAGCGCGAAGTCTTCCGCCTTTCCCTGAGCCTGTACGAGATTGTCCAGTTGCTGTACTGACTCTCGCACCCGATTTACCTCGGCGAGCAATGACTCCAACTAGGATCCAACCTCAGCAAGCGACCTGAGCGAGGCGGTCAACTCGTCCAAGTTGTCGATGATCGCGGCAGCAGGGTTGGAGTTGCCCTTTCCTCCTGCAGTCCGCGCCCGAAGGCTCGCGGCCACGTTCGTATCGACTTCACGCAAAGCACGAGTCAGAGTCTCGACGAAATCACTCAAATCCTCGAGTTGACGATCTCGATCTGCCGCAAGGCTTGGGAGATTCGTATTGGTAGGCTGCTCTGGAACGCTCTCCAGAACCTTGGTTACGTCCGCAATAATCGTGAGGTTCAAGCTCTTGCTCTTGATACTTAGTTCGTTAAGCCGTAGTGCGCCTACAACGTTCCCAGACACACCCAGAGGTTGGGCTGCAGCAAGGAGTTCTGCGAACGGTTCGAGTACGTCATCACCGCTGGATGCCCCTTTAATAGCCGGTTGAACTAGATCGCGCCACTTACTCAGCCGCGCCCGTTCCTCTCGAAGAGCCAGAGGCAAGGCTTTCTCAATTGCCCGCTGGTAGGCGGCAACCGTTGGAGGCGCGCCGTCCGAAAGTTCTTTTAGTGTCCAATGGCCGGCCACCTCGCGAATAATCGGCAGGATCGCTGCCGCATCGACCAATTGCGGTTGACCGTCGCCTTGGGCTGCCGCAGCACGCTCGAGAAGCAGGCGCCGCACCTCGTCACGGCTTGCCACAAGATGCTGGCCGCCGCGACACGCAGCAACTAGATTTTTCCACGCCTCGCCCCGCCGTGGGTCAGACTCGAGGGGGGGATCAGCAAAGACCGCGCCAATTCGATCGACGTCCTCTGGTCCGAGAGCGCCGGGAATGTTCAACACCACTCCGGTGAGCAAGAGCAGGCGGGTGGCTGGAGCGATCGGATCCCAGGCCTGGCCTCCCACTGCCACCGAACGGACGCGGCTGAGTACTTCACTCCCCCACTGGCGCACCTGCAACTCGAACGAACGCTGCGCTTCAGGTCCCCTCTCGAAAGCCCAATCATGTCTGCTGAGAAACTGAACCACAGCGCCCAACAACACCGCGTTCTGAAGCGTGCGCGAGATGGATATTGTGATGGCCTCGGGTTTCTTTGTTCGGCCGCCAACGGACGACTCGATGTCGATACTCCCTTGCGAGAAATACCGGCCCTCCTGGGGGTGTACCCAAAGCGAATTCTCGCGCCAAAATTCCTGGTTCCAATCGATGCTGGCCACCACCGACGCGTGAATGTGCCTCCTCAGTTTGGCGGCGAGTGATTGGCCCAAAGGTTGATCACTGTTGCCCCAACGGCGAATCTCTCCAAGCTCTTGTGCGAGTTCCTCCGCACGCGGGTCCCCGACTGGCTGCGTTGGTCCAGGTGGCTTGGGGGGCAGTACCACGGTCACAATCTGATCTGGGCTCAGCATCGGTAGACCAAATGCCTCATGGATGGCTGGATCTAGGTTCGTCGGCGTAGCCGGCGCGTCGCCCCAGTAAGTCAAAACGCGTACGCGCCGCTTCCCATTCTTCTTATCGAGGATCTCGATGTCGCTTGCAACTTGAGGATTCATGCTCGCATCCGGATCGGGAAATTCGCGAAGGTATTCTGCTGACGGAAACGCTCCCCTCTGAAGGTCGTCCGCTTGAATCTCGAGGGTATCGCGCACCACCCATCCCAAGACGTCACGCGGGTCAAAGCGTTCCCGGTTACGTGCGATGACCATTCGGCGGATGGCCGTCTTGTTCAGAGGATATAGACCAAAGCCATCGGAAGTCCGATCGAAGGCCCGGTGGCAAGGATCTTGGTAGGGACAGTTATCACATGCATTTGGAACCCAAGTTCCATCCGTCCGCGTTGACGCTGAAGCGTCCCTGTATGCCTTGTCGACCTCCTTATGGCCGATTCGGACACTGTTCATGTATGCGCCGACGAAATCAACTATGTAGTTCCAGTCGTCGCCATATGTCCCATAGGGAACGTCGAGGCTGTATTGATAACCACCGAACGCAGCGCGAGTACGCACGGTATCCAGACTGTCGAAGTATCCAGTCGTGACCGCCATTGCAGTCCTGATCGGACACAACTCCTTCTTGCCAAATCGCTCCGCGGGCTCAATCAGGCCTTCAAGGAGTTCCCTCTGGATCCCCTGCAACTGAGTGAAGTCCTCTATGAGCAGACAAAGTTCCACGCCGCGTGCTTTCAAGGCTCGTCTGACTCCGATCATCACATCGAAAAGGCGGGTGTCCTGCATCCCAAATATGCTGCGGATAGCTGGGGCCAACTGTTCGTTTAGCAGATCTGCTGCCGCTTGCTGCAGTTTCTCGCTCCCGATTAGCTGTCTGTATGCCTCCTTCGCTGGCACGCTGGCCTTGGTGACCTCTCGGACATCCTTGGGGATGTCTGCAATCGCGAACTCAAAAGGACTGTCCTTATCCTCTTTGCCCTTTCCATGGATTACCTCATTGACCAATCGAGCGATCACCCCGCCGGGGGCAAGGAGGCGGTCTTGGAACACGGCGTCAGTCAGAAGTGTGGGGAGATTCTTAACCAGATACTGCCTTTGCGGGTCGGCCGCCGAACGAGCTCCCTCGCCGCCGAGAGACGTTATTCGGACGGCCAGCTCAAACAGAAGCCTTTGCGGTGCCTCGGCCTCATTCAGCGCATTTGACGCGGCATTAAGGTCTCGCCGGAGCGCATCTATCTCTGTACCGTGCAAATCCTGCAGAATCAGTTCGATAACTTTTCGGAGATTCGTTTCCAGCTTTGGCACGTAGACCACGGCTCGACTGGGATCTTCTCCCATTGCGGCCCTGAGCCATCGCACGAGATGAGACTTCCCGGTTCCCGATTGCCCAATGATTGGCATGAGCACCAATTCCTTCCCGGGCGCCAGGAAATCGCTTAAGACCTCCCTTTCGGTGCAGGGTTCTCCTGGGTCATTAGTCCCGAGTCGCTGCCTAAATATCCGGGCTGGACGGTGGGTGGCAAGAAAAACGGAATCAAGGGGTGAAGCGGCCTCGGATACTACCTTTTGCGCCTCGGGGGGCTCCCAACAAAGGAATCCCGGCTTCATCTTCATGCGAGCACCACATCCCCACCTATCCGTGCGTGCGAAAACCGGATTAAGTCGGGCGGGCCGTTGGTTAAGCCGAACTTCGGCGCATCCGCGCGATCCTCCAGGGTGATATCCCCACGCTGACGCAAGATCAGAAGCGCATGGGATAGCGACGACGACAGTTGGTTGGCTTCGGGCATAGGGGTACCAGCCGTGAGGTGAGCAATGACTTCCTGACGGTATTTCCCTCGATCAACTATTGGTAATTCAGCCGCGAGTGCGTTGACAAAATTCTCGGCCGTCAACTCTCTTTTGGCCCCTTTCGCGAATACCGACGGAAGAGCGTCGGCCACAGCACCTACTGGTGAAGGCACCACAATCACTTTGGCGTCTAACACCTGTCGACCGACTAGACCGAGGAACAGGGCCCACCTCACTAGTGGATCCCACCTGGTTTGGTTTTTGATCAGCCATTGTTCCTGACTGTTTCCCAACTGTTCAATTTGCCTTCCTTGGACAGTAGGAATGGCCGGTTTTGCAGTGGACTCCCATGTTCCAGGCGGATTCGATACGTCTTGAGCAAGTAGCCAGGCGATAGCGCACGTAAAGTCGTAGGCGCCATCTTGCGATAGCCAGGGTCCGCGGTTCAAATTGGGTGCAAAGATGTGGCGCCGGAGCAGCACGCGGAAGCGGGTTCTGTCGCTGATTTCTTCCATTGACCTGTTCAGCAGATCAGGCGATAAGACGACCAATGCCTGATCTTCCTCGTGACCATCGGAATGACCGTCAGACGCACGACCGGCGCCCACCTCTTCGATCCAAAGTCCGAGTCGGGACCCCGCTTCAACGCTCAACCGGCAGACCGCGTCGTTCGGAACCAAGGTGCTCGGAGCCAACCCGCGAATGATCTGCGCCTTGCTAGCTCTTTGCTTGGGCGCCACCTCGAGCAGATACCTGTAGATGTAGTACATGGCGTTGGGAAGTGCCTGCGGCGGGTCAAGTAACACTTACAGAGACCTCAGGAGGAATTCTGCACTGACGCTTGGCTTCCGCTGTGTTGCCAGCTCGGAGGCGGGCTTGACCGGGTCGAGCACCTTACGCGAGACGAGCACTACCCGGGTGGCAGCGTTCAACCCTTGATCCAATTCCTCCAATGTGATGGCATTCCCGCGAACGCTTGAGTCGTGGAGAATCAGAGTCGGGAGCATTGGGGACGTCAAGGGCGAGAATTGCGTTTCAAAGAAGATGAACTTCCCGGGAGTCCGTTGGTAGAGGCGCCTGATTGCTTCGCGCTGCAAGACGTCGACAGGTCCAACCAGCACTCGGACTCCATGCCTCGTGCAAGCCGCGGCGACTTGCTCACTTAGGCTGACCCAGGAGCTTCGATCCGGATACTCTTGCGGACGAAAGAAGACGACAAGTACTCGAGCTCTTCCATTTTCCATCAAGCGCGCTAAGACAGGATCGACTGTCATTTGCGGCGCGCTTACATGGGGCGGTATTGGTGAGAGGCCCGCATAGGGTTCGATGCCGTTGCTGCGACACCACAGACAGCCTCCGCAAGCTGCCTGAGGCACGAGGTTCGCTCTACCGTCTGGCAGTTCATTGACATCCGTGATGGCATATGCCTCCTGGAAGACGTCCGCAACATCCTTGCGTTGCTGCAGGACACCCAGCATGAGTCGGATGCCGGCGGTATCGGCGGAGTGCGCCTCGCGGCGGGCCACTTCGAATTGGCCCTCCCACGGAGCCTCTGACGCCAAGTCTCCCGATATAAGACGTATTACGGCAGTTGATAGGTACGCCTCATAGGCGCCATCGGCGTCGCCGCTGTCAGCTGCCTCGTTTTCTTCGATTCGCCGCGGGGGAGGTTGACCGTCCAACTCCAGCAGACCAGCGCGCGCCATGATCAGCAACGTGCGAGTATTCCACCCCTGATTCTCGGGACTGTCAGCGAAGATGTGCGGGGGCATGGCCGACAAACTGACGGCAAGCCGAGAACCCGCGAGGGGCGTTGAGGACCTCATCATCGCTTGCCACCTTTTTCGGCCAAGCAACTGGGTGATGATTTTGCGTCGCCCCAGTCCACGCGCAACCCTTACGTCTTCGTCGGTGTAGGCGAGCAATGAGATGCAGGCGTTGCCATCCCTGCCCGCCCTTCCTACTTCTTGGTAGAACCGATCAATGTTCTCCGGGACGCAGGAGTGCACCACGGAGCGTACGTCGGGTTGATCAATACCAAGGCCGAATGCTGAAGTGGCCACCACGATGTCGATCGATGTACGCGCACTCTTGCCTGTACTCAAGTCGTCGCCTCTTAGTCCGGCGATCGTCTTGAGTCGCTCTTCATCCGGCGTGTCGCCCGTAACCAATGCGACTCGTCGATATCCGCCGCCAACTAACGCGGAGAACCAGTCACGTGCTGCCGCTCGCGTTGTTGTGTAGAGAAGGACCGGCCTGGGAAGGTTGCGTATTGCATCTGTTACAACATCGAAGCGCTCAGCCTCAGAGCTACAGCGCTTGATCCAGTACGAGGCTTCGTTCCTTAGCGCTACCGATGAAACGACCTCGATCGGTCCGGGCAGCGAGTACAGAGCCAGCAGTGTTCGTAGCGAGTCCTCGGTGAGAGTCCCACTTAGCAGAATTGTCTTGAATGGAGCAACACCTTTCTCGCCACAAAAGCGAAGTAGATCGGTCCTCAAGCCTCCCATCGCTTGAAATGCGGGCCTAAAGGACGCACCCCATTGGGCCACTAAGTGGGCTTCGTCGACCGCGAGGTGACGAAAGAGACCTGCTCCAGCAGCGACGTAGATTGCTGGCGCCAACGATGCGATAAGCGACTCGGGTGATGTGAAAACAAGACGTTGCGTTCCAGCGCGAATCCTCGCCCGAATATCGTTGCGTTCTGTCTCCGATTGTTCCTGAAAGAATGCCAACCTCGGCGGGAGATCTCCAGCCAACTTCCCCAAAGACGCCATGCTCCGAACGGCCCGCTCCTGGTCGAGGGCGAGCGCCGTGGTCGGGACAACGACGACGGAGACGCCCTGAGGCTGTGAAAGCAGCAGGCTCGGGCATATGAAAGCGGCACTTTTACCGCTCCCGGTTGGCAGGTTGATGACGATCGTGGCGCCTGGCTGGGATGCTAGAACCGAACGCACCGCTTGCTGTTGTCCAGGAGAGGAGTACTCGGTCCAACCGCAATAGTCGGCAAGGAACGGATCACCGAACCGCGTATCGGCTGGCGCCCGACGCCTGACCCCTGCCTCAGCCGGCGAAGCGGGTCCGGGCCCTTGCCCATGGGCCGCCCATTCCGGAAGCCAATCCATCGCTGTCACCAAACACGACTCCACGTCGGCGGCGCTCGCGCGGCAATTTGCCATGCGCCAATCGGCCCGAGTTGGCCACCCGTTTGTCAGCGGCAAGCGGAGGTAAGCGCCGGCACCGGTTTCAGCAGATCGATATCGCAGAACGTGACGAATCAGCCCCGCGATGTCTGGAGGCCCGGCATTGGCGTCCTCACCCCGGGCGCAAGCACCGATAGCATCAACAGCACGCTTGTAGATCCCCTGGGTAAAGCCTTTAGTAGGATCATCCGTCGCGCCCGACAAGATGAAGCCGGCGAGTTGAATGAAGTCGTCATTACTCATTCCGATCTGACGGCAGTCGGATCCCAAGTGCGTCAGGAGAGCGCGACGACAAGACGATCAGTCCGACGGTGTCGAGGCTGATTACCGGAGCCGTCACCGCAGACACGACGCTGTCCATCAACGTTGCCTCGATATCGAGTTCCCTGAGGCTAGCCAGAGCTAGCTGTGACCCTGAGTCAGTGGCGCGTGCCCGAAGTTGCTGGGTGACTATCGATCGGCGTCTCGTAGCCTGATCTACCGCAGCATTGATTCGCTTTGCGAGTTCGGTCTGTTCTCGAACGATTGACTCGGACCGCTCGCGAGCCTTCCGGCATAAGGCTGCCCAAGCATCCGCAGTGACAAAACGACGGATCGCCTCGGCACGAGAACCCGACAAGTTGACGTCCCCAGAGCGGGGAGAATAGGGTCGCGACAATAGAGCCACTAGGTCGGCGCTCTCGATTGTGTCCTGATGTATGTCTAGCCAGATAGTCGTGACAAAGGGGGCGAAGAACGAGTCCGCTTTGCGTCTGAGTGCAGCAATATCAAGCGGCTCTGACCCACTGTTCAGGAATTCCTGCAGGGGAGCCGAATTTGCCTCGACAACATAATCAAACCGAAAGGCAAGAAGCGGTGCACCCGCGGCCCAGCTCGTGTCAGTCCGCCAGAACATGAAGGCCCTTCCTCGGTCATCCCAATGTGTGAAATCGTCGACAGCTGCGATGAATGGCTCTCCGATCCGAAACAGCCGTACGCCCGGATGTTTGAGACTGGTCTCGCGCTGATAGCAGCCGGGACGGTCGACGAGGCCCATAAATCGGTCGCGCAACCTATCCCACGGAATCAACGGCATGTTCTCCTGTCGCGGCTCCTCGTAAGGGGGGCTCAGTCGGTACGTCATGACCCCCTGTCGCGCTTCATCCGAGACCCGGTTGAAGCGCAACGCTCCCAAGCCATCCGACACCCAGTCGTTTGCGGCCACCGACCATGCGTGCCATCCGTTTTCGATGCTATCCAGTGAATCGAAGAGATCCAGATCTTCCTGGCCTTGTTCGATTGCGTCGAGCGCGTCTTGCTCGTCGATGAGTTGTCGCTCGCTCTGCAGCCGGTTCCAGGTCGAGCCTTCAGACAGCGTCAGCTCATTGGGCCCTCCGCGCAGCAAGGACTCTTTTAGTTCGGAGCTGATTGTTTCAACCGGATGTTGCAATGATGCGATCGAGTGGTCGAAAATCCTAAATCCCGTAATTAGCAGGTTGAGCCAGGCTTGCTCGTAGGTGGCAGCGCTGGCGCGCTCAGGGCAAAGGACGACAGACCGGATGGGCGCCGAGAATCCAAACCTATCGAACCGCCCTAGGCGCTGTTCCAATCGGTTCACATCCCACGGCAAGTCGAAGTGAAGCACCGTGTCGGCGAACTGTAAATTCAAACCCTCCTCTGCCGTTACGTCACAGACCAGAACGCGGCAGGTCTTGCCCTTGCGAAAACGATCCAATTCCGCCGCGAGGAGTTCCGTCGGCGTAGCGCGAAGTTGACCTGCCACGACCTCGGCGCCGAGATCTGCGACGAGGCTTCGGTGAAGTAGTTCAGCAACCGACGGGTACGTCACACATACGACACACTTCCGAGCCGTCGTCCGCCGCAAGAATCCAATTGCGGCTTCAATCCGAGGCCGTCCGAGTGAGTCGGACGACGTCGCATCGGCTAGTCGCGCCAACAATTCTCTGGATCTGTCGGTCCACTGCGATTGCGACACGATCCTCAATTCGGCAGGATCGAGATCTGCGTTGCACTGAACTGACGCCGACGATGGGTCCAAGCAGAGCTTCGCGAAACAGGCCATAGCCGCATGATCAGTACCTGTACGCGCCGCGAATGCCCATGCCAACTGTGCCACCTCGGCATTGCTTCGTTCGTCGCCAAGTCGCCATGCTTCTTCAACCAGAACATCACGCAGACCATCGACGAGCAAGAAGATCGACTCGCTGCCGGGGTCCACAAAGACCTCGTCGACAGGTCGACTTCGCCCCCGCAATGGGAAAAGATCGACGGCCTCGTCTGACCTTCGCGTTCGCAAGAGACGCCTGTGAAGCCGATAGGTCTCACTCACATGGCCCCTCACGTCGAGCACTGCGGTGGTCAAAGCGGTCTGATCATCGGTTGAGGCGGCGTTTTCAAGTCGGGATAGAGGATCTCTAAGTCCACCGTCGTCCGGAAACAGTTGGCGGAGTGCGTCTACTTTCTCTTGGATGAGAAATCCCGGAGTATCCGGAGTCAGCGTATACAGCAGGCTCCCGACCGCTTGACGATTCGAAACCTTTGCTTGGAAGCCCTCCAAATCGTCCAATGCGTACAGGGCCGGATCCAAGAGATGAAGCATCCCTAGAAAACTTGTCTCGTGATGCAACAACGGCGTCGCTGAGAGCAGCAAGAGTCTCTCCGCAGTGGAGGCAAGCTCTTGCAATTTGCGGAACCGTGCTGACGACTCCGGGTTAGCCCAGTCACCACAGAGGTGATGGGCTTCGTCGACAACCAGCATCCCAAGTCGGTCCAGTTGGAGTCCCCATCCCTCCCACTCGTCGTGGGAGCGAACCTTGAGCATGGCGTCCTCAAAATCATCTATGAGGAACTTGCCGGTCAACTCGTCGACCCACTGCTTCCGCAATGTGTTGGGGGTGAGGACGAGGATCTGCCCGTCTGGGTTGTCCAACAAATACTGCCGCATGATGATCCCGGCTTCAATCGTCTTGCCCAAACCAACTTCGTCGGCTAGGAGGTATCGCTGAAGCGGATCCTCCAGCACTCGACGCACACAGCGCACCTGGTGCGGATATAGCTGCACAACGGACGACAGCAACGACGTCATGCCGTGGCTGGCGGCGCGTTGTCGAACGATTTGTGAAATCCAAGGTTGCCGGCAATTGTGGAAATACGCAGATTCATGCCCGTGAGCAATAAGAAGTTCTGTGGGGTCCTTCAGAGGGCGAGCCCAACGAACTCGAAGATCCTTAGCGGGAAGAAGGAGGTCCTCTTGATTTGCAAATCGGACCATGTACTCGCGATTGTCCCCCTCGAGGATCCGACCAATCCGCCACCTGCCATCTGCACGCCAATAGCATCGGGTCTGTGGCGAAAGGCGAACACTTCTGACGTTGACCGAATCAGTCGTCAGTGCGAAGGCCATTTCCTCGCTAATCGAGTCGAAGTAGTGGATTCGGAGCCCACTTTCCAAGACCTCTTGGACCTGGCCAATCCCCAGGTTACCCTCACGGGTCTTTACGAACTGCCCGCGCTGAACGCGGTCGACGGGCTCACCCAAGCTGCGTCAGAGGGTATCTAAGGATGCTACGCACGCCCGACTATGCGTGTGCCGTCACAAACCGGAAACGCCGAACAGCGCAAGACCGTGCCGGGTAGGCTCGAACCCGCGGTCATTAGATGACCACAGATGGGACATCGACTGTCTTCGCGGTACAGCCTGATCGGATCAAGGGTATAGCCAACGTTCGGGAACTGCGCGAGTACCGACGCAATGTATGGACCCCCTGCCGGTTTGCCAGCCCCTAGTCCCTGATTGCACCGATCAAGATCCGAGAGTTCCGGTTCGCGGTCGCTTTGCACAAGGTGCCACGCCCGTTGGAGTGCCTTGAGATAGATGAACTGAGTCGCGCCCGTGTGCAGGAGCAACTTGAGTCCTGTCGGATATCCCCTGATTACCTCAAAAGGCTGATTCCGATCGAGAGTGAACAGTTTCTTGCCAGGGAGTTCCCCCACCGCCGATCCGGGGAAAGGCCGTGCGGAATTCACCATGTTTGGTTCAGGTTCCGACGAGACTTCTTGGACCCTTGCAGCGCTTGGTTTCTTGTTGGCTCAGCTTGCATCAAGGTCGCTGCTCCGCGCCCGTGGCATCAGAACGTGGGGAGTGAATTGAAGCATGGATCGCCGCCGCGTACGTCTGGCGATCGATTTCGGATACCTTCCAAGCGCAGCGACATTTTCGACAAAACCGCCAGCCGCCACGGCTTCGGGCCGCCTCAGTCAATGTGCCTTTACAGGTTTCGCATGCGCAGATTCCGCGCTCGACAAGAGCAACTGCCTCGGCTCGATCGAACATTCGTTCGAATCCTAGCCAAAACGACCCATCGGCGGGCAAACGCTCACGAGCAAGCTGCGAGGGGCCGGGCATATTCGGTTGTAAATGTGCCGCATCGACCGACGAAAAGGTCGCTTTGAGTTCAGGCGTCTAGGGCGTGGTCCTTCTGAATTTCGATCGCTCTGAGGTGCTGACCGGTTTCTAGATAGGCCGCGCGGAGCTTTCGGGCTAAGTCCTCGCGCTCGGGCTGCCGCTCCAGGGCCTGCTCCAGTAGTGGGATGGCTTTTCTCGGCTCTTGGCGAGCCGCATGGTTGGCTGCCAGAGCGCCCATGAGCTCGACCCGCGCGGTTTGTGTGAGCTCCCGAAGAGCCCGAACGTATTCGCCCGCGGCGCCGCGGCCGCCGTTGGTCTCGTTCTCAATCTCCTCCCAATCAGGGAGGAACTCCCCCACAGTTTCATCTAGGGCTCGAATGGCCTCAGCCGCAAGGTCGTCGGTCAGCATCCCGTCCTTCGCCCCGCATTGCTTGGCCAAGGCCTGAAGGCGGACGATGTCGATGCTGCACTTACTGAGATCTAGTCTCAGATGTGTGCGATCAGTGATCAGGCGCGAGGTCAGCGCCTCGGGCAGGTCGCGACTGAACATGTCGTCCAGCCGATCCCTAACCCGCTTGCGCTGCCTCTCTGGCGACAGTCCAGGCGCGAACTCTTCACAGAACGCTCCGCGATCAACCCGGCCGCCCGGCTCGAGCAGGCCGCGCACGAATAGGTACAACCAGATGAAAGCGAGGACTTTCTTACGCAGCAACTCAGGCGCGTAGTCCTGGCCGGCCTGACGAAGTTCGATTCGCCCGAACGTGCGGATCGTCAGATGGCTCGGGTCGACAACAGGGGCCGTGGAAGGCTCCGCGTCATCGGTGTCGTTGGCTCCGTTCTCATCCTCCACCCCCTCGCCTAGCGGTCTGACTCGAGCCTGTTTTCCCGATCCATCGCCATTCGGCTTCGCAATTGCGTGCGCCATCGCCTGCCGCTCCAGCCACCACTTGACGCTTATCAGTGGCCTGGCTTCGACCTTCGGGACAACGGCCTTCGTCGGGGGCAGTGGCAGCCCGCGGCTCTTCAGCTGGCCGTGAAGGTCGGCCTCGTTAATTGCGCCCTTCAGGTGTGCAGCAAGCAGCGTCTTCGGGCTATCCACCCAGCGGCTTTGCCGCTCGAGATGCAACTGGCCGGACCGTTGCTCTGCAAGGCGGCCAGCCACGTAGAGCGGAATCCCCAGTTCCAACACGTCCGCGGCATAGATGGCCATGTTCCTGGCACGATCTTCACCTCGCGAAGGCGGCGGCTCGAAGAGCCAGCGCCGCCGACCTGAACGCAGATCCGAAAGTCTTGATCGCAGGTGATCAACGCGCCGCTTTGGCACTAATAGAAGGACGAGGAGAACCACTGCACCCGCCTCGAGTCCCGCGATTAACTCATGCGGCATAGACCTCCTCCTTCGCGGCGAGATCAGGCACCAAGATGGCGGCGAGCTCTGAGAGTGCTCGGCCGGTTCGAGAATCTGGCCGCAGCACCCAGGGCAACTCCATTGGGTTGCTCGTCACCGTGTCTTCCGGGATGAAAGCTCGATTGGCAAACGTCGCGAGCAGCAACTGAGGAACCTTCGACCTTGCGCTGACCCGGTTGACCAGAAGACCGAATCGCGCGTCGAGACCATATCGCCACGACATGTCCGACCATGGGACCGCCGCAGCCGCCGACTGCTCACTCGGCAGCCCAACCAACAGCGAGACCTCGCTTGCGTCGAATGCCGAATCTGTCAGCCAGCGATCGCCCGGCGGGCAGTCGATGACCACAAGGTCGTAGAAGCGACGCAGCACCGATACAAGGAGGCGCAGGCGATGACCATCCAGTACGCCGTCAGCGACGCAAAGGACCTCGCAGCCTGATGGATGTCGCTCTGCGAACTCGATCACCTCATCGCCTACCGTCGCCATATGACTGCGGCAGTAGTCAGTGAATGGCTTCGGATCGAGCCCGACGGTACTGGTTAGTGCGCCAGCCCGAAGGAGGCAGATCGGTCGCGGTCGGCGACCATCGATCATCCCGGCCGCAGCAACCTCCACCGCCAGGTTGAAGGCGATCGACGTGCAGCCGGCCTGTGGTTCGAGACCATGGACCGAGATGACTGGGGGCTTGCGACGACACTCCGGGACTGTCGGCCTGGGA
>Ga0070697_100000109_pt1 | contig 63972 bp, 53 predicted proteins | sample KBSK1501metaG_FD_65475 | JGI IMG/M metagenome (GOLD analysis project Ga0070697, IMG submission 65475) | Corn, switchgrass and miscanthus rhizosphere microbial communities from Kellogg Biological Station, Michigan, USA - KBS K1-50-1 metaG | ecosystem: Host-associated > Plants > Roots >... | reverse complement strand
TTTGTGTGCTTCCTTGACTTGGCGGTTAATAAAGCACGCTTACGCTATCGCAGCTTGCTCTTAACCACTAATTTCAAAGTTGCACTTCAAACTTGAATGCACCATTTCTCATTTGTCATTGCAAGAGCCGTTGAGTAAGTGGATGAAAGGGATCAAGCATGGTTTCCATATTCTGAATCTCATTTGACACTTGGCATTTCCAGAAGCGTTGCCATGAAAATGGCGTATGCAAAATGACAAGATCGTGGAGGATTCTCAAACCAAAGCCGACGAATTAGAGGATCGCTTGATCGACTTTGCTGTTCGAATCATAAAACTGTCGGCCAGCTTGCCCAGAACTCCAGCAGGCAAACATATTGCGGGACAGATTATGCGGTCTGGCACCTCTCCAGCCCCAAACTATGGTGAAGCGAGAGGTGCAGAAAGCTACGCCGACTTCATTCACAAACTTCGGATTGTCCTTAAGGAATTGAACGAGACATCGATCTGGTTGCGAATAATTGAGCGTAGTCAACTTGTGAAAAAAGAATCGTTGACGGAATTAATCGGCGAAAATCGAGAGTTGTGCAAGATCTTTACCGTATCACTGAAGACCGCTCGAAAACGAATACGATGAAAAATGAGATGACAAATGAGAAATGATAAATGACATATGGAAAATGGTCCTTTTAATCGAATCGTACTAGTCGTTCTAGATGGCGCGGGAATAGGCGCAATGCCTGACGCGCCGGAGTGGGGCGATGCCGGTTCGGATACCTTTGGCCATATCCTGAAGTCTCGTCTGGTGCGGTTGCCAAACCTGCAGCGTTATGGTCTTGGTAATGTCCGCCCACTCGAGAACGTTCCGCCGTTGGCCCAACCCGAGGGTTCGTATGGACGTTGTGCGTTGAAGTCAAACGGAAAAGACACTACCACCGGCCACTGGGAAATGGCGGGCATAATTCTGGAACAGGCGTTTCCCACTTATCCAAATGGTTTTCCGCGGCCGGTTATCGATCGCTTCATTGCCGAGACCGGAGTCCCGGGAATCCTTGGTAACATTCCTGCATCAGGCACAGAAATTATCAAGCAACTAGGTGAAGAACACGTAGAGACCGGCAAGCCGATTGTTTACACTTCCGGCGATTCGGTCTTTCAAATTGCTGCTCATGAAAAAGTTATTCCGCTTGACAGGCTTTATGAAATTTGTGAAATCGCGCGGCGCCAACTGGATGGTCACCACAGAGTTGGCCGCGTTATTGCCCGGCCCTTCCTGGGTGATGCCGGCTCGTTTTATCGCACTGAGAATCGTCACGATTACGCGGTCCCGCCGCCCCGTGAAAATCTGCTGCCCGCTTTGAAGGATGAGAATCTGGATGTTGTCTGCATCGGCAAAATTGCATCTATCTACGATTCTGTCGGCGTGACCGAGGATCTGACTGCAAAGAACAACCAGCAATCTATTGATCAAACAATTCACGCGCTGCAGCAGAATACTCGCGGTCTTATTTTTTCGAACCTGGTTGATTTCGATATGCTTTATGGCCATCGTCGAGATACGGAGGGCTTCGCGCGCGCCCTGGAGCATTTCGATTCACGGGTGCCGGAGATTGAATCAGCCATGCGCGAGGATGATCTGATGATCATTACCGCTGACCATGGCAACGACCCAAGCTTTCCCGGCAGCGATCACACCCGCGAGTACGCGCCGCTGCTGGTTTACGGGAAGAACGCCCGTCACGGCGTGAATCTTGGGACCCGTGAGTCGCTGTCGGATATCGGCCAAACCATAGCTGAGAACTTTAGTTTGCGACTTACGGCCGGCCAGAGTTTCCTGGGGCAGGTTGCATCCACCTGACTGTTTTAAGACTCTTTTGCGATGAGCAATTCTGCAAGTGACTTCGTGATCTCTCCCGGTTTTTTTCGCAAGTAATTCTCCGATGACATTGCCAAAACACCTTCGACGACCATTGGCCACCCCCGCGCCTTATCTCTGGTTACTTGTGGCCCTTGGCGTTGCGTTGTTCTGGTTAACTCTGCCAGTCGCGAGCCAAAGAAGAACTCCTTCCCCAAACACCACAAGGTTGGACGACATAGTCTTCGCCATTTCTTTGTCGCCTGACGGCCGGACGCTGGCCATTGCCAGAGGCGATAGTCAACCTTCGCAGCGCTACGGGCGAATCGAACTCTGGGACACAGAGACTGGAAAAATACGTCTCCTCATCAAGGGCTTCGATGGTCCGGTGAAGTCAATTTCGTTTTCACCTGACGGCCTGACATTGATCAGCACCAGCACCGAGTTTCGTATTACCAAGCTCCAGCGGAAGGTTCGTTCCCGCGAGGGTCTAAGCTTTGGTGAACTGAAGTGGTGGGATACGCGGACCGGCGAGTTGAAACAGAAGGTGACTATGCCCCGCGACGACAGTTATTCAATTCGGGCAACGCAGTCGCCTGATGGAAAACAGTTGGCCCTGGCGGAGCTTTTCTGGGAGCGTTCAGGATTCTTCTATAGTCCCATGCTCGGATCTTTGGGTCTACCTGGTATGGAATCCGCCAGGCTTCCTCTGCCTTACTTGCCGCCAACCTCGTTCTTTAAGGTGGATATGAAATTGGTTGACGCGCAAACCGGGGAATTAAGATTCAAATTAGATGTGGACCGTGCAGAGACCTCAAGCTTTTCGCCCGACGGCAATCTACTGGCGATAGCAAACGGGAAGGAAGTAAAGCTCTGGAATCCTCAAACCGGCAAAGAGGTGCGCAAACTAAAGGGCCTCAGCGGAAACGCTAATGCAGTGGCCTTTTCCCCAAACGGTCAGAACCTGGCAGTGGCCAGCACAAAATACGCACGTGAGTACACCGAAAACGCCATCAAGATCATCGGCATCAGCGAAGTTAGAATCTTCGATCTGAAAACCGGCAAAGTTATTCTCAGGCTCAGGGATGTAGGTGCTGTCAACAGTTTGGCGTTTGGCCCGGATGGGCGGGTGCTGGTAGCCGGAGGCGTGTTGCCGAAGAACAAAGGCGAAGCCGCGGGTATGAAACTTTTCGATTTACAAACAGGGAGAGTAAACGACCTCACCACCGGCGCGGATTATAAGGAGGCCGTTGATTCTATTGTTCTCTCTCAGAACGGCGGCTTGCTGGCCTTTCGTTCGGGGCCTGGGACTGTAAAGTTGCTAGATACTCAGAAGGGGACAGTGACACACACCTGGGATGCTGACAGCGTTGGCGATGCTGCCGAAAGGTCGACCAGCCGCTATCTCTTGTCAGTCAAGCGAGTGCTGGCTGTGGCCTTTTCAACTGACGGCTTGACCGTGTCCGGTGAGAGCGATCAGGGCGAGATCAAACTGTGGGATCATCGCACTGGAGAAGTTAAGCGGCGTCTGAATATTGAGCAGGACGAGCCTAGCCTGGTTGCGGCTTCGAGAAACGGCAAATCATTCGCGGAAGTAAGCCAGGAAAAGTTGCTCCTCTGGGATACAAACAGCGATGCGAAGAGAATAGTTTTGTTGCCGGGTGAGCAACCAGTGTCGGCTCTGGCGCTTTCTGCCGATGGCCAGATGGTGGCGGTCGGGAGTGGCAGCGAGGTAACCCTGCTGACGCCGGGCGGCGAAGTGGTGAAGAAACTTAGCGGTCCGGAAGGTTCATTAAGCGGATTGGCTTTTTCGTATGACGGACGACTGCTGGCCGCGGCGTATGAAGATGGCGTTATTAGTATTATGAACGTGGCGAGTGGCCGCATCGAGAAGGTATTGAGGGCACTCACCGGGATCACCGCGTTAGTCTTCGCGCCGAACGGAGTGACCCTGGCCACTGCAGCCCAGGACAACAGCATCTCGATCTGGAACCTGCAAACCGATCTTCCGCAAGAGAAGTTGCAAAAGCACGATGACAGAATCAACGCACTCGCCTTCTCACCAGACGGCCAATTGCTGGCGAGCGGAGGCGACGACCGGACAATCGTTCTCTGGGAAGTTGCCGCCGGAAAATCAAGGCGAACATTTAAGGGCCATGACCAGACTGTTACCTCGCTGGCCTTCTCGCCCGACGGTCAGTTGCTTGCAAGCGGCAGTGGAAATGCTGCAGTAGTTTTATGGCAAGTGGGGACGGGCAAGCTAAGCCGGGTGTTGAGGTAGTACACGGTACAGTTTAGAAAGGGCAGTTGTGCCCCCCGTCGCCCGCGCACAAGTGCGCTCTGTAAACGAAAAGTAGCTGCTCATGTGCGCCGGAAAAAGAGACTCTACTTCTGCGCGAGGCTGTTGTAGACGAGCTCAAGCCAGACGTCGGTCTTGATGAAACCCGCTCCCCATGGTTTCCATTCCTCAGGTAAGCCTTCGGCTTTAATCTGCGCCAGTGTTTTGCCCGCCTTCTTCTTCTTTCGCACGATGTCTGTTGTCTCTACCAGCATGCGGTGAAACTGCTTCAAGCCTTCAACATCGGAGAGTGGCCCATGGCCGGGAATGATCTTAACGCCCGCCGGCAGCCTGGTCAGGATTTCGCCTACCGTCTTCGTCATCCCTATAACATTTCCGCCGGCTTCGAGATCGACAACCGGAAATCTGGGATTAAAAAAGTTGTCACCCATATGAACCACGTTTGACCCGGTGAAGAAGATGACGCTGTCACCGTCAGTGTGGCTGTGGGGAAAATGTATGACCTTGATTTCCTCATCATTGAAGAAGACTGAAACCGAATTGTCGAAAGTGATCACGGGCAATGCCTCTTTCGGCTGTGCCGGAGTGGTGCGTTTGAAGAACTTCGAAACTTGTTCCGTCGAGAGGCGCTGACGCACGTTTGTATGAGCGATGATGGGAGCTTCACGGCCAAAAGCGGCGTTCGCGCCGGTATGATCGCCATGATAGTGCGTGTTCAGGATAAACTTCAGCTTGCCTTCGCCGAGAGTCTTTAGTGCGGCCTTGATCTTGTCTACCAGAGGCGCAAACTGATCGTCAACGATCAAGATCCCATCCGGACCGACCGATACCCCAATGTTTCCACCGGAACCTTCGAGCATGTAAACATTGCCGGCAACCTTTGTGACTTTGATTTCAACTTTCGAAAAATCCTGTGCATAGGTGCGCGTGCCAAGCAGACTGATAGGGATAATTGCAAAAACAAATAAGAGCTTTTTCATGAGAATTTCTCCTTTGCGATTCTTTGCGGGTCTTCGGGTGCGTTGCGGTTCAGGTCTGTTCGGTGTTTCGCCGGAAGAAACAGACCGCAAAGAACGCAAAGAATTCGCAAAGGTCCGCCAAGAGCTAGCAGTTAGCCTTGTTCCGGGTTCTTCAGCACGGCGATGAATGGCAGGTTGCGATACCGTTCGGCGTAATCGAGGCCATACCCGACGACAAATGCGTCCGGAATCTGAAAGCCGAGATAATCGATCGTCACATCCTTCTCGCGACGCTCAAACTTATCGAGCAGTGCTACCAGCTTCACGCTGGCCGCGCCGCGCGATTCGAGGTTTGCGAGCAAATACGAAAGAGTCAAGCCGGTGTCAACAATATCTTCAACCACGAGTATGTCTCGGCCTTCTACCGGCACATCGAGATCCTTCATGATGCGGACCTCACCCGACGTGCGCGTGGATGAACCATAACTGGAAATCGCCATGAACTCGATGCTTAAGCGCGTGTCGATAGCGCGCAGCAGATCGCTCAGGAAGAAGCAGGCGCCTTTGAGTACCCCGATGAGGAGTGGATTACGGCCCGCATAGTCGCGGGTGATTTCCGCGCCGAGTTCCTTGATTCGAGTTTGAATCCGGGTCTCTGAAAGAAGCACTTCAAGATTAGGATTGCTGAACTCCGACGGTATTTGCGCGGAAGAAGTGGCCACGAGTGTAGTCTCCTGTATTAGTTTGCCGATGATTAAAAGGACCTGATGAATCGTTGTTGCGAATGTACCTTGTGGTGCGACATACTATTGAAGCTCTCCCTACAGGTCAATCCAGCTCGGAATTTTGGACTGTTATATTTTCGTTTCTGCAGAAGACAGGAAACCAGTTGGTCTCAAAACCTAGCTTCGCGCGTATTAGACAGGCGTTGTTTTGCATACTTGCGGTAATTGTCCTGAGTTTCGGCGGCGCGCAATCCATCCTGGCCCAGGCTACAGCGCGGCCGGCGCCCATACCGACACCATCCCCCGCTGAAATACACGCCCGGGTGACGCTGAAACCAGTCGACTCAAGCGTGCCCGATGATCAATCGGTCAACAAGATGCTGGAGGTCTACAGGCCGAGAGTGCGCGCTCTCGATGAAGTGATCGGCAAAGTGAGTGGTGATCTGAAGAAGGGTGGTATCGGCGCGGGCTCGCTCGGCAATTTGGTGACCGACGCCATCCGCGACCGTGCTCAAGTCAAACTCGGCAAACCTGTATTGCTCGCAATCACCAATAGCGGCGGTCTGCGCAAGAACTCCCTGGCCGAGGGCGACCTGAAGGCCGGCGACATTTTCGAGCTCCTGCCTTTTGAAAATGCTCTGGTCACACTGGATCTCACGGGCGAACAACTACTCCAGTTCATGGCTGTTGTGCTTTCAAATCGTGATGCACAATCGGGCGCCAGCATCATTTTCAAAACAAATGATCAGAAGGTGAACGAGATTGTTTCCGTCAAGCTACGAAGCGACGGCGAGAAAGATATCGACCCGAAGGCCACGTATACCATCGTCACAATTGATTATCTGGTGAAACGTGGCGGCGATTACAGCATCCTGCAGCAAGCGAAGAATATTCAACCGCTCAACATAACTATTCGCGACGCGGTGATTGATTATGTAAAGGCCGAGACGGCTGCCGGGCGGACCATCAAAGCGACGCTCGATGGACGTTTCAGCCAGGACAAGCCGGCAACCCAGCAGGGGAGTGAGCAGCGACCATGATTACACGACGCAGGTTCCTGGGTACGTCACTCATTGGAGGCGCCGCCTTTTCGTTTTTGCCGGCTCTTCCTTCATTCTTTAGTTCTACTCGCTCAATATCGGATTTTGCCGCGCCCATTCTACAACCGGAACCGGGCGAAACGTTGATTACAATTCTGCACACCAACGACACCCACTCGCAGATCGATCCGCTGCCGGAGAACGACAAGCAGTATCCAGGCAAAGGCGGTGTGGCCCGGCGAGCCACTCTCGTCAAGCGCGTCCGCAAAGAAAACCCGAATACCTTAATGGTAGACGCCGGCGATGTGTTCCAGGGAACACCTTACTTCAATTTTTTCAAAGGCGAAGTTGAGTACAAGTCAATGTCGTTGATCGGGTACGACGTTGGCACCTTAGGGAATCATGATTTTGACAATGGAGTGGATGCATTGGCGGCGGCGATGAAGTTTTCAAATTTCGATTTTGTCTCCAGTAACTACGAAGTACGGGGCACGTCAATCGAGAGCCGGGTGAAGCCCTACGTCGTGCGCATGATAGGGGGCGAGCGGATAGGCGTGTTTGGATTGGGAATTAGCCCGAAAGGTCTAATTACACCAGATAATTTCAAGGGCATCACGTATCGCGATCCGGTTAAGGCCGCGCAGGAAACGGTCCGCACACTGCGCCAGAAGGAACGGTGTTCGTTGGTGGTGTGTGCTTCGCATCTTGGTTACTACGCTACCCCAAAAGGCGATGAGATTGGCGACTCCCAGGTGGCTGCGCAAGTGGATGGAATAGACTTTATCGCCAGCGGCCACACGCATACATTCATGACGGAGCCGGTGATAGCAAAGCAACCGCTCGGTGGCAACACAATAATCTTCCAGGTCGGCAAGAGCGGAATATACGTGGGCCGGGTTGACGTGAAAATGCGCGCCGGAAAAGTGATAGCCGCCGCGGGGCGTCTGCTTGATCTGCGCGACGAGGCGCTGGCGTAAGAACAGCCGACAGCAAACAGCAGACAGAGTCGCTTTGATACCTATCGCGAAGACTTGTAACAGTTTCCTCTGGCCGTCTGCTGTTTGCTAATTGCTAATCATTAATCGCTGATACTTTTATGGACGACAATTCAACACGTGACCGCATAAGAGCGCTTGTCCGCGATGTGCTGGACAATGCGCTTCCTCAAGATGCCGAAAGCGTCGACAGCCAAACTCAAACCTCAAGCCGGTTTATCGATACCGCTCCAAAAAATCCAGCCGGTTCCTCTGAGACCGCGACCACGCATGACGAATCGTCAAAGAACGTCATCACTGAAGACGACGTTCGCGATCTGTCCGCCGGCTCTGTTCTGCGCATCGCTGAAGGCGCGCGCCTGACGCCTCTGGCAGCGGACATCGTTAGCGAGAAGAGAATTGAGATCGTTCGCCGGGTACCCAGGCGCGGCTCGAAGACCTCCAAACTAATTGCGGTGGGCGCCGATCATGGCGGCTTCAAGATGAAGGAAGAACTCAAGGCTTTCCTCAAAGAACTCGGACATCAGGTTCATGATTTCGGGACGAATTCCGAAGAGGCTGTTGACTATCCTGACTTTGCTTATGCAGTGGCCAGAAGCGTTTCCGAGGGCGCGTCGGATGTAGGAATAGTCATCGACGGTGCGGGAGTTGGCAGCGCCATGACGGCGAATAAGGTTCCTGGCGTGCGCGCGGCTGCTTGCTATTCGACAGCGGTAGCTCGCAACTCGCGCGAACATAACGGCGCCAATGTTCTTACCTTGGGAAGCAAGACAATAAGCAGCGTTGAAATGCGCGACATCGTTAACGCCTGGCTGGCAACTGAAATGACCGAAGCTCGTCATCGGAAGCGCGTCGAAAAGATCGAGGCCATCGAGCGACAGTATCTCCGCTAAGTCCGATATGCTTTTTAGCTTGTCGCTGTGCTGATAGCAGGACCTTGTCGTAGGGTGCGACAAGCTGAAGCATATCGGACATAGGCCCTGGAATAACCTCGTAAATCGACCCGTGCTAGAATGCTCCTAACTGAGCGTTTCGGAGTTTCCAAATTCCCATGCCAACAAATTCGCACAACGGCGATCTCGAGCTATTAATCGATCAAATCACCGACGCAATCGTCGCCCGGCTGAATGGCGACGGCGCCGATCAGGCTTCGCTTTGCGGTTGCACCTCGGAATGCTTCAACCGGTGTCCCGAGCGAATGCACCGGATCGTTGACGCCGGAGCCGCGCGCATCGGTTTGGTATTGGGTCAAACTTCCACTGCGCGAGATTGGGCCGGCCTGATTGATCATACTCTTCTAAAACCCGAAGCCACCGATGAAGACATCAAGAAGTTGTGTGACGAGGCGGCCAGGTACCGCTTCGCCTCGGTTTGCGTGAACCCAACCTGGGTTCGTGCCGCGGCCTGTAATCTACAGGGAACTCGTGTTCCGGTTTGCACGGTGATTGGATTTCCTCTCGGGGCCACTCTGACGGACGTCAAAGCTTATGAAGCGCGCCGGACGATCTTTGATGGGGCGCGCGAAGTGGACATGGTAATCAATGTCGGTGCGCTGAAGAGCGGCGACGATTGCCTCGTCGAGCATGACATTCGTTCCGTGGTTGAGGTAGCGCACGAATACAACGTTACGTGCAAAGTGATTATTGAAACTGCTTTGTTGACTGACGATGAAAAGGTGCGTGCTTGTCTGGCTGCCAAGAATGCCGGAGCCGACTTTGTGAAGACCTCCACCGGTTTTTCCAAGGGTGGCGCCACCGTGGCAGACATCGCTCTGATGCGGCGCACGGTTGGCGCCGGCCTGGGAGTCAAGGCTTCCGGTGGCGTAAAAGGTCTCGAAGACGCACGTGCATTGGTTGAAGCTGGAGCCACACGCATTGGCGCCAGTGTGGGAGTGAAGATTGCCCAGGAAGCGGCGGGCTCAGCTCCTTTGGCCGGCAGTTCAAGTGCTTACTGAAGTCCAGATTTCCCCCTTTACAAGTTCAATTCCCAATAGGAGCCTACTGATTTGTCTGGCGCTTTCGCGTGAGTTGTCAAAAAAAGATCCACCAAAACACACTAAATTGTTTTCGTGTGATTTGGTGGATCGTCTTGCCGAATCTCCGCAACCAGCCCGTAGATATTGAAAAACATTGCAGTGCCGAATACGCAAGGTCTTGATACGAACCTTGCTTTGCGTCTATTCTCTCTGCCGAATACCATCCCCTGCAATCGGTGCGCATCATGCTTACCAAGCATAATCTACTCGCGGTAATTCTTGGCGGTGGTGCGGGAACGCGCTTGTTTCCGCTCACTCAGCAACGCTCAAAGCCCGCGGTGCCGCTCGGCGGAAAGTATCGCCTCGTCGACATCGCCATATCCAATTGCATTAACTCGGATGTCTTCAAGATGTTCGTGCTCACGCAGTACAACTCTGCCTCGTTGAATCGCCACCTGGCCCAGACCTATCGCTTTTCCGCGTTTTCCGCAGGCTTTGTGGAGGTGATGGCCGCTGAACAAACTCCTGAAAGTCCACACTGGTTTCAGGGAACCGCCGACGCAGTACGCCAGATTCTCCCGCATATTCGCGATTGGGGAATCGACACGCTCCTCATACTCTCGGGTGACCATCTTTATCGTATGGACTACCGCGAATTCCTCGCGCGGCATTTTGAAAGCAATGCAGATATCACAGTCTCAGTCACGCCATGCGACGCGACGGCGGCAAGCGATTTTGGTTTATTGAAGACGGACGCCAGTGGACGCATCGTCGAGTTTAAAGAGAAACCCAAAGGCGAAGAACTCGAGACGATGCGAGTTGATACTACGAGCTTTGGATTGAGTGCAGATGAAGCCGGCGCGCGGCCTTTCCTGGCATCGATGGGAATCTACGTCTTCAAGTATGAGCAGTTGGAGCAATTGCTCGCCGAGGAACCAACCTGGGTGGATTTTGGAAAAGAAATTATCCCTGGAGCGCTTCAGGGTCGAAACGTACAAGCACATCTGTTTAATGGCTACTGGGAAGACATCGGGACGATCAGTGCCTTCTACCGGGCCAATCTCGATCTGACATCCAAGATTCCAAAGTTTAATCTGTTTGACGCTGAGGCGCCGGTCTTCACCCGGGCCCGATATTTGCCGCCCTCAAAAATTGAAGAGTCGCAGATTCGAGACTCAATCATCAGTGATGGCTGCATTATTACCGGGGCAGCGGTAACAAATTCCGTAATTGGTTTGAGAAGCAGAGTCTCGAAAGGGGTTCTAATCGATTCTTCATTTCTAATGGGGGCCGACTATTACCAAACCCTTGAAGAAATGAGGTCCGACCTTCAGGCCGAGATGCCCCGGGTGGGCATAGGCGAAGGCACAATCATAAACCGCGCTATCATCGACAAGAACGCGCGCATTGGCAGTGGTGTTCGCCTGATAAACGAAGCGCGAATAGGCGAAGCGGACGGGGAGAACGGATCATATTTTATCCGCGATGGAATTATCATCGTTCCGAAGAACGCTGTAGTTAAAGACGGGACGATCGTCTGAGGCCCGGAGGCTTCTTTAATTCGACAGACAGAGAAGGGAAGATTTTCCATATATCATTTGACATTTCTCATTGGCCATTTGGAAGAATTACAAACGATCTTGAGTGATGAACGCGTGTGGTCCGTCAATGACAAATGAGAAATGAAAAATGACATATGGAAAATCTTTCCTCCTCTCGACTTGCAGAAATTACTCAAACTCGTTACAGAGGTACTACTAATCAGCGAAGTTAGTTATGGCCATCGGATGGGGCAAATCCTATGAAGAGCAAATGGAGGAAGCGAACCAGCGCGCTTCAGAAGAGAAGTGGGGTCACAAGCCGCAGGCGGTCCGAAAGAAAGAGCAAGCTCTGGAATCCTTAAGGCTCTCGCGAGCCAGAATTGAAGAGCAGTTGAGTCGCGCAGTGCATCCCGCCCATCGAGCGATGTTGATGAAGGCCCTGCAGGCGATTGAGAAACAAGCCGATGATTTGTCGTCTTGAGATTGTCTTTTGCCCGGAAGACGCAAGCTAAAGCTTGAACTCTGAACTACTGGAGAGAGTTCAAGCGGTTCAGTCTTCGAGTGGTTAAATGGATTTGTCCGGTCCCGCTCTCCACCCTCAGGTATAACCTTAAGCTTTAAGTTCGAATTCGCTCTTAACCAAAGCAAATAACTATGCCTCGTAAACCCGCGACCCGCGATTATCATCCTGCGAGAGTAGAACGTTCCAAGACACCCAGGCCCGCAAAAAAAGCAGCAACGCCTAAGGTCCTACTACCTAAAGTTTTACCTGAAGATAAACAGGGACTTGAGCTTGAAATTGGGGGAAAGCTTGTAAAACTTACGAATCTGGGAAAACTGTTTTGGCCCAAACTTGGAATAACGAAGCGTGACCTGCTCCAGTATTACGCCGACGTAGCCCCGTTCCTACTGCCTCACCTAACAGACCGCGCCATGGTAATGAAGCGCTATCCAAATGGGGCGGCGAGCGATTTCTTCTTCATGAAGCGCGCTCCCTCGCCGCGCCCAGATTGGATTGAGCTCTGCCATATCGAACATTCCTCTGGCAACGTCATCGACTTTCCAATGATTCAAGACCTTGCGTCGCTTCTGTGGGTAATCAATCTGGGCTGCATCGACCTGAATCAATGGTATGCCCGCTGTGATGATGTAGACCGCCCAGACTACCTGCATTTTGATCTCGACCCCGTTCCGGGCGCTAATTTCGATAAAGTAATTGAAACGGCATTGCTGCTGCGACAGGGACTTGAAGGTTTGAAGATGCGTTGTTACGCGAAGACAACCGGTTCCAAGGGAATTCATGTTTACGTTCCTATCGAGAGAGGGCCAACACAAAAGCAGGTGTGGGGCTTTGCAAAACAGTTTGCGCATGCACTTGCTGCGCAAGCCCCGCAACTGGTGACTGCGGTCTACGTCGTCTCGAAAAGGCCAAAGGGCAGGGTACTGGTTGACTATAACCAGAACGCCTGGGGTCGGACGCTGGCCTCTATCTATTCCCCCAGGCCGCAGCCGAAAGCTACTGTCTCGACTCCGGTGACTTGGACTGAGCTGGAGCAGGGACTGCGCATTGAGGACTTTCGAATTGACAATGTGCCGGCGCGAGTTCGACGATTGGGAGACCTCTGGAAACCACTTCTCTCAAAACGGGGCCGGTTCAAACTTGAAGCTTATCTTTAAGATGAGGTCCAGGTCTTCAACGAATTGGCCGTAGGGATGAAGTAGAACCTCAAAGGTCGGCAAGCAGACACCTTACTTAAAACCTGAAGCCGTCACTGTTTCGCCCCGAGTTTTTCGGGCACCGTTTAGAGAGGGAACTTGTAATGACGTATGGAAAATACTTTAAGTATCTGGACGGTGGGCCACTCCACTCGTTCGGCAGAGGAGTTTAAGGAGATTCTCCTTTCGCATCGGATCGAAGCTCTCGTGGACGTCAGAAGTTTCCCGGGCTCTCGCCGGTATCCCCACTTCAACAAGCCCGAGCTTTCGCGCCAGCTTGAAAAAATCGGATTAGTTTATTTGCATCTTCCCGCATTAGGTGGCCGCCGTCGTCCCTCACCGGATTCGAAGAACACGGCTTGGAAAAACTCATCCTTTCGAGCATATGCCGATCATATGGAGAGCGAAGAGTTTCAAGAGGGAATTGAGACTTTACTTGAACTAGCTCAAACCAGGCAGACGGCTGTCATGTGCGCTGAGGCTCTTTGGTGGCGTTGTCACAGAAGCCTGATTGCGGACTTTTTGAAAGCGAAGGGCGTCCAAGTGATTCATATCCTCGATGCCAGAAAGACTGAGATTCATCCCTACACTTCAGCGGCGCGCATTGTCGAGGGGAGGCTGTCGTATGAAGGTCTGCTTGCGGTTACCAGCAGGGATGATGAAATCAGAGAATAGGTCCTATTGGTCGAATAGGTCCCATTTGTAGCTAGTCGGTGAAGCCAACACGTTAACTTCCCTTGCTGTGCCAGACCTTTTTCTTACTGCCCTTTTTTCGACGCTTCACGCCCGTGCGTCGAGGAATTTTCTTAGGGTCGCCCGTCGCTGCCTTCTTAACGTCGCCACCCTCGTCTTCCGCAATCTCAGCCAGTGTCCGGCGCGTAAGGATCGATGCCGGAGCGATCTCGGTAACATCCTCTTCGGTGGTGTAGTAGTCACGATGCTTAATCAGAAGCCACTGGCGGTCACGCGTTCGAACTAACACCCAGGATCCTTTTAGTTTCTCCCCGTTAAGGGAAAACTTTAACTCGCCCTTTTTCAAGGCAGCACTTACATCATCAGTCTCCTCTGGTTCATATGTGCCGTAGTCCCAAACCATCACGGTTCCACCGCCATATTCTCCCTCGGGTATAACACCTTCGAAGTCCGCGTAGTCCACGGGGTGATCCTCGACTTGCATTGCCAGTCTTCTGACCTTGGGATCGAGTGACGGCCCCTTGGGAACAGCCCACGACTTCAGAACTCCGTCGGCTTCGAGACGGAAATCATAATGAAGCGCGGTGGCGCGATGTTTTTGGATGACGAAGAGGCGCCCAGTCTTTGTGTGCTTCTTCTCGGGCCCTGGTTCGGGGGTTTTGTTGAAGTGCCTCTTCTTCTTGTATTCCGTTAGGGCAGCCATAGAGTTATGAAGACCTGATGTGATTCTTTAACTAATCTGGGACAAATTGAATCGTTTTAGTAAGACTGGGCGAGAGCCGCTTCTGCCGGTGCTTCATCAGGAAGCTCCTCGAAGAGTTCAGTCTGCACCGGATCCAATCCCAATACCTCTCGAACTCTGCCGAAGCTGCGACGGTGAATTGGCAAAGCACCCAGCTCTTTGAGTGCGCGACAGTGTTCAGGTGTTGGATAACCTTTATGCGATGCAAAGCCATATCCGGCATACATGGTATCCATCTCCAGCATATGGGCGTCTCGGGTAGTCTTGGCAATAATAGACGCCGCGGCAATACTCGCGGAAAGCGCATCGCCCCGGATGATCCCACGCTGGGGGGAAGGACAATGTGGAATCTTCCGAGCGTCCACCAGGACAAAATCAGGAAGGCACGTTAACCCCTGGAGCGCCCGCTGCATCGCCAGTAGGCCGGCATGATAGATGTTTATGCGGTCAATTTCCTCGACTTCGGCGAAGCCAAATGACCAACAAACTGCATCTCGCTTAATCTGGACTGCCAGCTCTTCGCGAGTTTCATGATCTAGAATTTTCTTGGAGTCGTTTAGGCCACGCAGTTTGTAGTTCTTTGGCAGAATTACCGCTCCCGCCACCACCGGGCCCGCTAGTGGCGCCATTCCGGCTTCATCAACTCCTGCAACCAGCGAGTATCCTTGCGACCAGAGCTCGATTTCGAAGCGCAGTAATGTGTGTAATCGCTGCCCTTCAGCCCGATTATTGCGATAACGGCCTCGGATCTGTTTCGCCAATTGATGGGCGCCGAGGCGGGTATCTATTTCGAGCGCCTCAAGCAACCCCTTAGGTACCGGCCGGCGCTTTTCCAGAAATAGTTCCTTCAGTTCAGGTATAGATTTACGTAACAGGTATTCCAGTTGAGGCATTCGGCAAGCCAGACCTTTTATTCTAGTGATAGGTTTGAATCCGCACAGCACAAACAGAAGTGCTATTCTAAAGCGAAAAGCCTGGCGCGGCGAGAGCCGAGAAGAAAAAACATTTTCGCATAATCAGAAACTCCAGTTTGGCTGCATACACACTATCTAAGACGCAACTCCGTCTTCTGGGATTCCTTCCACTGGCCTTTTTCTTTGCCCAGGCAATTCACTACTGGCATATCAATCAACTTGGACACATGCTATGGATGTGTAACATCGGAAATCTATTGCTTGCTATCGGACTGTTTTTGGAGGAAGCAATACTGATTAGAGTAGCCGTAATCTGGATGTTGCCCGGTCTCGTAGTTTGGGCCTTGTATGTAGTCCCAACCTGGGGAATGCTGTTAACGGGAAGGCTTGAGGCAGGTCAGTTCTTTGGTGTTCTTTCTTCAACTCTCGCTCATGTGGGAGGCGCTTCGGTCGGAATGGTCGTTTTGCGAAAAGTGAGAATGGACGCGAGGGCGTGGTTTTACGCCTTTATCTGGTACTTTGTGGTCCAAGTTCTCTCGCGCCTGCTGACGCCGGCTGCGATGAACGTGAATCTCGCGCATCGGATTCAAGACGGTTGGGAACAAAGTTTCAGCGCCTACTGGAAATTCTGGTTGTTGCTCTCGTTGCTGGTGGGAATAACTCTGTGGATTCTAGGCTTATTACTCCAGGCGCTATGGCCGGCTCCCGAAGCATCTGTCGCCACTGAGACTTCGACGCGAGCCTTCTAATTCCAGCCAGATATGTGAGCCTTAAGGTTGGTTCTCGGCGAATTTCCTGCGCAGCACGGGAGCCGACCTCTGAGCCGCAGTATCCTCGGGAGTACCTGCAGGATTGAATACGTAACTGTCACGTGTGCGAACGGCCAAATTTGGCTGGTTCACCCGAACCCTAATCTGCCGACGCTCACCGGCCTGTGCGGGGTTCTTTGGGTAATAACCCAGGCTGTACTGACGGCGAAGTTCCTCGGCTATGTTCGCGAAAGCTGAACCAAGGTTTTGAACGGAGTCGGCTTGATAGCTGCGAGCGCCGGTTCGCTCCGCGAGTTCCTGCAAATATCGATTGGCTGTTTCATAATCACGCCTGCTGGATCCGGGTCCACCACGACCACCGCGACCACCGCGACCCATGCCTCCGCCCATTCCTCCCAGGATTTGTCCGAGTATGTCAATCGGAGAAGTTGGCCGCGACGTGCCCGGCCAGGAACCACCACCTCCGGCAACATCCATGTAGGTGTCGTATTGCACTGGGTAAACCAGTGCATCCAGTTCTTCGGCATCACGGATATTGTCGGCATAGGAGGAATCCCGGCTGGTGGTATCAACACCGTCCGTGAAAAGGATGATGGCCTTTCGCCCGGAGATTCGCGACAGGCGCTGGTTTATCACCATATCTACTGCATCATAAAGTCTGGTGCCGTTTCCGGTCCGCGTGCGCCGAATTGCATCACGCAGGCGATAGCGGTCACTGGTAAACTCGGAAAGGACTCGCACGCTGTCGTCAAACGACACTACCATCACCTGATCATCCGGCCGCAACTGATTCACGAATGTGATGGCGGCGTCTTGAATATCCTCAATCCGGAAACGAGTGGAACCGCTGGTATCGATCATTAGTACCAGCGAAAAAGGCTTATCAACTGAAGAGAAAAACGCGACCTTTTGTTCCACCCCTTCTTCCCAGAGTCGGAAGTCTTCTTTTTGTAAGTTTGGGATGTATCTGCCGTCGCGGTCCATAACGCTGACGGGCAAAGTCACCAGGGTGGTATTAACCTTGATAACATCTCCTGCGTCTACTTCCTCAGGGCCGGTGCTGGCCGGCTGGCCGCTGGGTTGGGTACCGGTTGTCCGCGTTGCTCCGCCCAGTACGGGTGGCTTGGCAGGCGTAGTAGAACCAGCGGTTGGAGGCTGGGGGTTCCCGCCAATCCGGCGAGGACGTGATTGCGCATATGAAACCGCGGCGCAAACCGTGAAAAGGGCGAGGAGCAGAAAATAAGAGGCAATAGTCTTAAGGGGATGGCTTCTGATAATCATGGCAAGCTCCTGAATGTTTCACGGGTGAAGGATGGTAAACAACTTGGATGCAAAAAGTACAGATTGGATGCTTTAGCCAGGCGGAAGCCCGGTGGAGAGAAGCTTAACGATGCCACGATAACGCGGCCCCGGCAATGTGGCAAGGGCTGAACCCATTTGCCCCTCGCACAACGGAGACTTTTTGAAGGCTGACGCGTAGGTTCGTCTGGGCGTCGCGGCCAAACGGGAATTATGAGATGATCCCCCGCTGCTGTCTCAGCCCCTATGCGAATCCTTCGTCGTCTAACTTACTGGTGGTCGCTTTTTGTGGCGGGGGCGTTATTGCTTATCTTGGCACCTCCCGTCCTCTTCATTGCCTGGCTAGTTGGGAAGCATGAACTGGTCTACTGGTGGGCGCTCTTTGGCGCGCGCAATTGGCTCAGGCTGAGTGGTATGAAGGTTCAGGTTAGCGGTCAGGAATATCTCGATCCCAATGAAACCTATGTCTTCGTATCGAATCACAGGTCGTATTTGGATACCGCAACGCTTTTTGCCTACACGGGCCGGCGTCTGGGCGTGCTGGCAAAGAAGGAGTTGCTTAATGTTCCTATTCTGGGATTTGGGATGGGTTTCGTAAATGTTATGGCCATCGATCGTTCCAATCGCGAGCGAGCCTTAAAAACGGTTGAAGCCGCTACAGCTCGAATCCGTTCCGGAAGATCGTTTGGAGTCTTTGCTGAAGGCACCCGGGCCAAGCCTGGGGAGTTTCTTCCATTCAAAAAAGGCGCCTTTTATATGGCTGCACAGGCGGGCGTGTCGATTGTGCCGATTGCCATGAAGAACACGGACCAGCTGATGGGAAAAGGGACCGGCGAAGCCAAAGCCGGCACTATCGAAATGATCATGCTGCCGCCGGTTTCCACAGCCGGCGTTACGACTGATGAGGACGTCAGGCGGTTGGTAAACCGTGTCCACTCGACCATAGGCAAAGAACTTGGTGCTGTCCCTTGAACTAAAGGCCGGCGCCCCCTATGGCTTGCTCGGAGTGGTGGCAGGTGGTTTATTCTCTTTTTTCTGCCCGTCGGGATCGTCAATTTCAATTATCTTCACATCCGCGCGAGCGGGCGAAAAATCCGAATAGCGGACTTTCATTCGCACATGGAGTGTGTCCCCACTGTCGAAAACCAATTCCTCGTCGGCGTACGAATAAGTTGGAAACCAATATTTGCCGCCAAATTGCTCGCGATAGGTTTCGACGACTGGAAACTTATTTATTTTTGTCTCGGGCACTCCCTTGCCCTTAGTTTTTACGATCTGTAGATCCTGATCCTCAACCCACACCCGGCCACTAAAAAGGCGTTCCTTGGTCTTCTTTGGATCTGGAATAACTTTCGGCGTCACATCGAAAACGTAAAGACTCAGTTCATCGATCTTTTCCTTACCGACATACTTGAAATCGTATTTGCTAATCTTCGATGGCTCCAGCGCGAATGGCTGGATACCGCCCAGGTCGTCTAAATCTTCTTGCGTAACCGACCCGAAGGAAGGCATCGGAAAGTAACTGATCTTCTCATAACGGTTTCCCGAGTCATCAAACGTGAAGGTGGAGACGCGGTGATATTCGCCGGTAACCTGACCTCCCATGCCTATGCTCTGAAGTATCGCGTCGCGCTTAAACGAATACAGATCCAGCGCCTGTCGAAACTCCGTTTCTTTAGCTGTGAAAGCCTTGATTATTCGGTCGACTTCAGCCGGGGATACATCGCCCGACCGAGTTAGGGAACCTTGGGCAAAAACAACGGGAGCGCTCAAAAAGATAGCAAAGAGAAGCGCTGCTGTTAGCGATTTTACGGAGCTTTTTCCAGCCATTACCTAGTCCCTTACAACGAGATTAAATTCAATGATGAGACGCCTGTCGAAGATGACGGCTTTCAGATGCTCTGACTGAAATTCATGTTGCCAATCGCCTCGTGAATCCGCCTGGCTCCCAACAGAGACCGTTTTCTGGGGGTAGAAAGTTTACGGTTTCTTATTGCAAAGTTCCATGCATTTGTTGTAAGGTTCTCCATATTGAAGCAATTAGCCCCAGCTTGTCTCGATTCGCTGCCAAATCGCACGCCGCTGAGTCTTCAGAAGTCCTGGAAAGCTGGTTAGATTCGTGGGCAACAGAGGGTGACGCAAGAAGATTAGACAGGTCCTCACGTCGGTAAAACGGCAACGTTCGCTATTCCTATGAACCTCAAGCGCGGAAGCGCAAACGCAACGCAGAGCGGCCGCGTTGCAACATGGGATGGACGTTACGATCAAGCTTTGGGAGGAGCCTGATCCTAAGCCGGTGAACCGATGATGTGCGCGGCGGTAGCCGCTCCCTCTGGGCGGAGTGGCAATTGCCGCCGCGCGCACCCCAGCATTTGAGGATTCCCGCCGGTACCGGCGAGTCTCGTCAGTTGCCAAAGCGGGTATTGTAACATCACCCGTCCGCCACGCGGTGATTTATCCTGCGACCGGATCTCTTCTCTTAATCAGCAAACTCTACTTCAACGCGGTTTGGAATTATTCCTCTCTCAAATCCTTCTGCAAGGATGAGTCGAACAGCTTCCCGTCCACGTTCGGTGTAGTCCAGAGTTAGATCATTGACCCACATCGCCACAAACCGATCGGCAAGATCAGGTTCCATGTCCCGAGCAAACTGCAACGCATACTCAAGAGCATCCTCACGATTGGCTAATGAATACTGAATGCTATCCCGGAGACACTCTGAAACCTGGTTTATGATCTCGGGACCCAACTCCCGTCGAATGACATTTCCGCCCATTGGCAACGGCAAACCAGTCTTTTCGTGCCACCATTCACCCAGGTCGAGGATCTTATGCAGGCCCACCGACTCGTAGAAGAGCTGTCCTTCGTGAATCAAGAGACCCGCATCGCATCTGCCACTCTGAACGGCTTCGATTATTTTATCGAAGGGGACGACCTCATATTGAAAATCCGGATTGAAAATTCTGAGCGCCAGGAAGGCGCTGGTTAAGATACCTGGCACCGCAATCTTGAGCCTGGAGATATCTTCGGCTTTGGTCAGTTCTCGTGAAACAAGCAAAGGGCCATAGTTGTCTCCAATTGAGGCGCCGTGTGGCAGCAGCACATATTTGTCAGCGATGTACGCGTAGGCGTGGAAGCTGATAGCACTAACATCGTAGGTTCCTCGAAAGGCCTCCTCATTTAGTGTTTGTATGTCTTTCAGAACATGTGTGAAGGTAAGATTACCAGTGTCAAGCTTGTTCGTTGCGAGCCCGTAGAACATAAAAGCGTCGTCCGAATCGGGCGAATGGGCAACTGTAATTGTTTGGGTTTCAGTGATTGTTGACATAGCAAATTTCAGTTCGGTTGTTACAGGGGTTAAATCGGGCGAGTTAGACCAGGCTAACGCTGCTCGGCGCATTATTTCGCTCGATGGGGTTGTAAACAGTATCGCGTTCGACCGCCTCGAAGCCGGCGTCCTCGATTAAAGTTACCAGGTCGCTCCGAGACATCTTTACCTCATTGTTGGATTCAATCGAATAACTCTCAGAAAGCTCGCCCCCTTCGGTTATGGTTCCGTCGATATCGTTCGCGCCGAAATGCAGGGCGACTTGTGCCAGACGTTTTCCCAGCATCACCCAATAAGCCTTCACGTGGTCGAAATTGTCCAGCAATAATCGTGAGACTGCCATGGTCTTAAGGGAATCAACGCCAGATGGCCCCGGTAAGTGGGAAAGTTGGGTCTTCTCCGGATAAAAGGCCAGGGGAATGAGGCACTGAAAACCGTGGGACTGATCCTGCTGGGCGCGAAGCCGCAACAGATGGTCCACGCGATCCTCGGTGGACTCAATGTGACCGTATAGCATGGTAGCGTTTGTTTTCAGACCGGCAGCGTGGACTTTGCCCGAAAGCTCAAGCCATCGGTCTGCATCGCATTTATGGGCGCAAATCATTGAACGGGTAGGCTCGCGAAAAATCTCTGCGCCTCCGCCGGGACAGGAATCCAGACCAGCTTCAATCAGCTTTTCAATGACGTCTTCATCGCTCATCTTATAAAAATGCGCAAAATGGTCGAATTCAACCATGGTAAAGGCTTTCAGATGAAGCTGTGGGTAATGGCTTTTGAGCGCTGAGAGCAAATCGGTGAAATAACTGAACGGCAGCTTTGTGTTAAGTCCACCCGTGATGTGAAGTTCGGTGGCGCCTTCCTTTACGGCCTCGCCGGCAATCCGCAAACTATCATCAATATTATGCGTGTAAGCATCTGGCTGTCGCGGCGTCCTGTAGAACCCACAAAACTTGCAATCGGCGTAACAAACATTAGTCGGGTTGAAGTGGCGGTTCACATTAAAGTAGGTGGTTCGTCCGTGCTTCCGGCGCCGCACGCTATCCGCCAACTTGCCGAGCGCCGGCAGATCGTCGGTCGCAAAAAGCGTAAGACCATCGTCAAAAGAAAGGCGCTCGCCGCTTTCAACCTTAGCAGCAACATCAGCCAGTTTCAGGTCATGGGAAATGTTCATGAAAGGTTCCTTAAAAGAGCAGCTCCACCGAAGGTTACGAACAGAATCAAACTAACAAAGGCGTTCGTAGTAAAGAAGGCCGCGTTAAGTCTGCTCAAATCATCTGCGCGCACCAGCCGGTGTTGATAGATAAGTAATACCGCTGTGGCCACCACACCTGCGAGTGCGAAAACTCCGAGATGCGTAGTCCAGTATAAGGCAAGGAGGGCAGCAAACGCGGCCAGATGGAAAAAGCGCGCTATCCAAAGGGCACCCGCGATTCCAAAACTTTTGGGAATGGAATGCAGTCCTGCCTTTACATCGAAATCGTAATCCTGACAGGCGTACAAAACGTCAAAACCAGCCGTCCACAACAGCACTACCAGCGAAAGCAGCAGCGGCACCGGACTATCCAGTGTACCGCGGACCGCTATCCAGGCTCCGGTCGGAGCAATTGAGAGACACCAACCAAGCAATAGATGCGACAGCAGCGTCCAACGTTTGGTAAAGGAATAGAGCAACACGCTTGCGAGTGCAACCGGCGCGAGCTGCAGGGTCAATCGATTCAGCATTGCCGCGGCGGCAAAAAACAGAATTGCTGACACTGCCGTAAACGCCCAGACAAAACCCACGGACAAAGAGCCTGCTGGAAGTGCGCGAGTAGAAGTGCGTGGATTAAGGGCATCGTATTTTCGATCTGCTATTCGATTGAAAGCCATCGCAGTAGAACGAGCGCCGATCATGGCGACGGTAATCCAGAAAACCTGCTTCGGTTGGGGAAGACCGTTCGCGGCAAGCACTGCCCCGAGAAACGCAAAGGGCAGCGCGAATAGCGTGTGCTCAATCTTGATCATCTCGAGTGTGATACGAATATTCTGAAGGAGGGCTGACATAGTTGGCCTAGTCTTCTTGCAGGCCTAACAATTGACCTGATTGTTGCTTCAACCCTTTCCACTGTGTGGCCTGCGAGTGAGGCACGCCCAGATGATCGAGAATGCGGAAGACCAAATGGTCCACTAACGATTCAATAGTTTCCGGCCGATGATAAAAACCAGGACTCGCGGCAATGATGTGCGCGCCCGCTCGAGACAAGCGCAGCATGTTTTCCAGGTGAATAGCGTTGTAGGGGGTTTCGCGAGGCACCAGCACAAGTTTGCGGCTCTCTTTCAAAGTCACATCCGCGGCCCGATGAATCAGGTTTGTTCCTGCCCCCGAAGCAATCGCTCCCAGAGTGCCCATCGAACACGGAACGATGACCATCCCTTCCTGGGGATGAGAGCCGGACGATGGCCTCGCGGCCATGTTGTCGAGACGCTGCAGATGTATGAGCCGTGAATCGTTGGACAAGCCAATCCAGTTGTTTATTACCCGTCCATCCGCTTCCCTCAGATCAACACCAAGTTCAACCCGCGCCACCGTTATTGCAGACTCGGACAGGATCAGATTAATACGTTCCACCACGCCGCTGGCAGCCATGTGCACGAGCGTGCGCTGCGCGTAGATTGAACCCGAAGCTCCGGTGATTGCTACTGTAAATTCCATTTTGTGACTTGGTTGATCTTACTTGGCGAATAAGGCAAGCGCAAGCGAGGGATTCCCAGAAAAGGCGGGCAATGACTCGAATGAAGAAAACGAAAAACTCTGCGGGGGCGGCGAAATAGTGCCCGCCTGCCCCCGGTTAGGATCTGCGATACTTAAATCGGTTGCTTCAGAAGAATAACGAGTAAAGCAGCCGGTTCGGCGAGCCCGACCCCGCGTTCGTAACTACGTTTGTAGTCGCATTATTGACGATGGCGTTACGCACCGTAGTGGACGATGCCGACGGGTTGGCCTGCTTGTAAAGCGCGGCCACGCCTGCGACGTGTGGCGAAGCCATAGACGTGCCACTCAACGTGGCGGTAGCTGTGTTTGACGTGTACCACGCAGAAAGGATCGACGATCCCGGCGCGAATATGTCGAGACAGGTGCCGATGTTCGAAAACGACGACCGCGCATCGGTGGTGGTTGTCGAGCCGGTTGTGATGGCGTTGACTGCGCGGGACGGCGAAAAGTTGCAGGCGTTCGCGCCATTACTGTTACCGGCAGCAACGGCGATAGTCACGTTCGCATTGTGCAGGTTGTTAACAGCGGTATCGAGCGCAGTAGAAGCTCCACCACCGAGGCTCATGTTGGCTACGGCCGGCGCGATGTGATTCTGTCTCACCCAATCAACACCCGCGATGACGCCCGAAGTTGAGCCGGATCCAGAACAGTCAAGCACGCGAACGCCGCGAAGTAATGCGCTCTTGGCCACACCGTAAGTTGAGCCGCCGACCGTGCCCGAGACGTGTGTGCCGTGGCCGTTGCAGTCCTGGCCGTTACCACCAAAAGCATCAAAAACGTTCGAGGCTCGACCACCAAACTGCGTGTGGCTCGTGCGGATCCCTGTGTCGATGACGTAGACGCGTACGCCCGCACCTGTCCAGTTATAGTTATATGTCGCATTCAAAGGTCGGTTGCGCTGATCGATCCGGTCCAGGCCCCAGGGCGGATTGGTTTGGGTTGCATCTGCCGTAACCACTCCATCCTCTTCGACCAGGGCGACTCTGAAATCCTGGCTCAAGGCTTCAGCGTCGGCTTCTGACATCTCTACTGAGAATCCGTTGATCGCATACTTGTAAACGTTTTTGACCTTCCCGTGGTGGCGCGATGCCAGATCGTCCGCGACATAAGAGGCGATTGAGTATGCTCCTTTTTCACCGACAACCGAATCGTCGAGCATGACGATGTAGCTGTTTTCTATCTTGTTTGCTTTCTTCTCTACTTTTCCCTTTTTGCCTTCGCTTCGCGTTGGAATCGAAGCGAACAACATCAAACAGAAAAGTCCCACAGTTAGGAATACGGCAATTTTCTTCATCTCATCTCCTTTTGGTTAGTAGAGGTTAGGTGGGGTTGAGAGCCGCCCGCATCGGCGAGAGAGTTTAGCGGGAAGATAAGGCCCTGATGATTAAGGATGAAGTGAAACTTAATGAAGTCGTTGAGTGAAGCTAAGTCGGCGCTGAGATCACCGACCGGTACTCTTGACAATGGAAACTGACACAGGCGAGATCGCATTGTGTTTTCAGTTGTGGCGGCAATAAAGTCTAGAGAACGTGAGTATCGGGCGATTGGCGAAGCGGCAGTATACCATTACTGCTTTACCGCGCAATAGCCATCGTGTGGCTTAGGAATGCTGGTTAAACCTGAAGTTGGGTTCTCTCACCCTGAGGTTGACTACGGGTTGATAAGGTTATTCAGCTTCTCAGCCCAATCCTGATCGAGGTTCTGAAGAATGTTGTATTGCTGAACCGCGGCGTCGCGATTTCCCATGGCTAAAAAGGACCTGCCGAGATTGTAATACGCCTTCCCGAGATCAGGTTTCAATTGTATTGCCTGTTTGAAGGAAGCCACGGCGTCTGTCATAAGATTCATCTCCAGATATGCTTCACCCATGTTGTTAGGCACGTTTGCATCACCTGGTTTTAGGGCCATCAGCTGTTTGAGGGTCTCGATCGCTTCCGGATATCTCTTTGAGCGTAAATATCTGGAGCTGAGACGTTCATAGGCGCTTACGTAATCCGGTTTCAACTTAATCGCCTGTTTGTAAGCTTGTATTTCATCTTCAGGTCGACCCCAGTCGCGGTATGCCAGGCCAAGCGCGTAATGAGCATCCGCTGCGTTGTAGGGATCCAGTCGAATTGCCTGGCGGTAGCTCTCGGTGGCCTCACGATATTGTTTCAGGTAATAGCTGGCGAGTCCGATGTTGAAATACGACTCCGCAGACGGCCGGAGACTTACTGCTTTCTTAGAGGCTTCGATGGCTTCGCTGTGACGTCCGAGCTTCTCGCGACAGAATCCGGTCTGGGCCCATGCTTCAGCGTAATTAGCATCTGACTCCACGGCCTTCTCGAAGTAAGGCAAAGCTTTCTCGCAATCGTCCTTGGAAAGAAAACTAAGACCATCGCGGAAGAGCTGCACCGCTTTGGCGCGCTTGTTTTTGCCACTAGCAGTTACCAGGTCAGCGAGTGTTAACAGCGCTCCGCTTTGGAGTTGCGATATGCGTTCTGACGGGATTGCAAAGTTGATGCTCTGGCCCCCGGTAATTTGCAGCGTCGCGACACCAATTACTTGTCCTTGCATGTTAACCACGGGACTGCCACTGGAACCGGGCGAGATCGGAGCAGTGATTTGAATAATTCGTCCAAATGTTGGTATGTCTCTAACTGCGGATACGATCCCGTTTGTCACACTTCCTTCCAACCCAAAAGGATTTCCGATTACTACAACGCTTTCGCCTTCCTGTGGCGAGGTTCTATCGAGCAGAAGTGGGCGAACTTGATTTACCGGCGCATCGACTTTCAGTAAAGCAATGTCGCCTTCCGCATCAACAGCAACAACGCCTTTGACTGGGTAGATGTTGCCGTTGTAGGAGTGAACTTCGGCGCGGTATGCGTTGTCGATAACGTGGCGGTTGGTCACCACCCGATCGACGTCGATGAAGAAACCGCTGCCGCGCGAGAGCTTCTCGCCCCGCACGTCGTAGGTTTCGATCGCGACCGCAGAGGGCTTGATGCGACGAACGAGATCGGGAAGCAGGTCTTGCGACTGGACTTGCGGAGCAATTCCGGCGAGCAGAAATAAGAGCGAGATAAACTTCATGAAGTGCATTACCGGTTGAGCGGCTTTGCCGCCTTCCGTGCGGAAAGGCTTTGCCTTTCCGTTCCTTACTTAATTCTTCGAGGCTGTGCCTCCGATGAGGCTTAGCCTCGGAAATACTCGAGACTCTTTCCGGAAAGGCGGCAAAGCCGCCTGGCTAACTTTTCGTTACAGGCCGGCCAAAGCGAGCGCTTGGACACGCGAGACTATATCGTTTAGTTTCACATCTTCACTCGTTTTCGTTGCGCGCTCGAAGAGTTCGACCATTCCATCTGTCACTTTCTTGCCCAGAGTGATGCGATAAGGAATACCCACAAGGTCGGCGTCCTTAAACTTAACGCCGGCGCGCTCGTCGCGATCGTCAAGCAGGACGTCGAGTCCGGCGCGCTGCAGGTCCTTGTAAAGCTTCTCGCCGGCCTCTCGCAGGGCATTATCTTTCATATTTGTGACGGTCACCACCACATCAAACGGCGCCAGAGACTTGGGCCAGATGATGCCGTTGTCGTCATGATTTTGCTCAATCGCCGCGGTAATGATGCGTTCGACACCGATGCCGTAACTTCCCATGACAATCGGTACTGGTTTACCGTCCGGCGTCAGCACAGTCGCGCCCATGGATGCAGAGTATTTAGTCCCGAGTTTGAAGATGTGACCAATCTCCATCGCTTTGTAGACTTCAAGCGTGCCCTGGTCGCAACGCGGACAACCCTCACCCGAAACGGCGCTCCGCAAGTCAGCCCATTTGTCAGGACGAATGTCCTGTTCAATCTCGACGCCGCGCAGGTGATGGTCGTCTTTGTTGGCCCCGGTAGTCATGTTTCGCCGGTCTTTTAGAGCGAGATCGGCAACTATTAGCAGCTTGAAGTTCGCTTCTTTGGCGCGATCCCGCGCACCAACTCCACCCAGGCTTCCCGCCCCGGCGCCGAGTAGTTCACGAATCTCTTCCGGGTGAGCCGTACGCACTGCTGTCGCACCCAGATTGTCTGCCAGCTTCGTCTCATGGAGTTGATGATCGCCGCGGAGCAGTACGAGCACAGGCTCCGGGGCATTATTTATTGAAGCCACATAAACCAGCGACTTGATTTGCCGATCAGCCTCAGCGCCGCCAGGAAAAGTCGTCAGATCTTCGATTGTGCGCACGCCCGGAGTCGGAAACTCTTCCGGCGCATCAGGACCTGGTGGATCCTCGATCGGGGCTAAACGGGAGGTGGCCTTTTCGAGATTCGCCGCATAACCACAGTTTGCGCAACTCGCAATCAAGTCCTCGCCTGCATCTGTTTTCGCCACAAACTCGTTGGATGCAGAACCGCCCATCGATCCCGATGATGCTTCGACGATGGCAAACTTGATCCCGGCCCGAGTGAATATCCGTTTATAGGCTTCCTTCTGATCCTCGAACGAACGATCCAGACCTTTTTCATCGACGTCAAAGGAATAGGCGTCCTTCATAATGAACGTGCGCAAACGCATAAACCCAGACTTCGGTCGAGCCTCATCGCGAAACTTGATTTGAATCTGATACCACACCTGAGGCAGTTGTTTATAAGAGCGCAGTTCGTTGCGCGCGATCGTCGTAAAGATCTCTTCGTGCGTCATGCCGAGGCACATATCGGTGCCTTTACGATCTTTCAATCGAAACATCTCGTCGCCGATAGCGTCCCAACGACCGGATTCCTTCCAAACCTCAGCTGGGTGCAGAGCCGGCAGGTAGAATTCCTGACCGCCGACGCGGTTCATTTCTTCGCGCAGGATTTGCATGACCTTGAACGCCACTCGCTGGGCCAGCGGGAGATAGGAATAGATTCCGGCGCCCAGCTGGCGAATCATACCGGCGCGCAGCAAAAGTTTATGTGACACGACCTCGGCGTCCGCCGGATCTTCGCGAAGTGTAGGGATGAAGTATTGTGACCAGCGCATTAGGTTTTAGCTTAACTTTCCAGAAATTAATTACAGAATTCACATTCTCGCTTAGCAAAAGAGTTAACGCAAACACCTGTTCCGCCGCGGGCCTCTCGGGGCGAGCCTACACTATTGTTGCGTTTGAGGCCGGAAGTTCAGAGTTCGGCCTTTAGGCTGTCGCTTCGCAGGCAAGCTAAAGCTTGAACTCTAAACTGCATGAGTCCTCCCAAATCCTTTCGCGTTGCGAGCACTCGTAGCGTGATGTACCATCGACCGCTGAATTCTGCTTTCCAATATCGCCGGAGATTCACCCATGAAAATCGCTCTTGCCAGCGACCACGCAGGTTATGCCGAAAAGGAACTCATGAAACCGTTGCTCCGTGATCTGGGGCTTCAGGTTGATGACCTGGGGACGATGTCGGAGGAGTCTGTTGATTATCCTGACTTCGCTCGGAAAGTTGCCGAACAGGTAGCGCGAGGTGAGGCCGACCAGGGACTACTCGTTTGCGGTTCGGGAACCGGCATGGCTATGACGGCGAACAAGGTGCCGGGCGTTCGCGCTGCAGTGGCGTGGTCAGAAGAGACGGCCCGCCTGGCTCGTCAACATAACGACGCAAACGTTTTAGCGATTGGCGCGCGTACTACTCCTCCCGGACAAATTCCGGCGATTGTGCGGGCTTGGTTCAGCAGTGATTTTGAAGGAGGGCGCCACGCTGACCGGGTTAAAAAGATAGAAGGCAGGGGCAGTAGGCAGTAGGCAGTAGGCAGAAAGCAGAAAGCAGAAAGCAGAAACAGTATCGGAGTAGGCCGAGCGTTCAAAGTACAAAACCCAATAAGGACCACATTGATGGACGATTTAAGAAACTCCCCACTTGCCGAAGTTGATCCCTTGATTTCGCAGGCTATCGACAACGAAGTCGCCCGACAGGCAAACGGCCTTGAACTGATTGCTTCCGAGAATTTCGTCAGCGAAGCGGTGCTGGAAGCTGCGGGTTCAGTTTTTACCAATAAATACGCGGAAGGATACCCTAAGAAGCGTTACTACGGCGGCTGCGAATGGACCGATGTCGTCGAGCAGGCGGCAATAGATCGCGCCCGGGAATTATTTGGGGCAGAACACGCCAATGTGCAGCCACACAGTGGTGCGCAGGCAAACATGGCCGTGTATCTCGCTGCGATTCAGTACGGCGATCAGATTCTGGGCATGAACCTCTCACACGGGGGTCATCTCACCCACGGTCATCCAATGAACTTCTCCGGCATTAGTTACAAAGTTGCGGACTACGGCGTGTCACGCGAGACGGAGCAAATTGATTACGACGAGCTGCAGCGAATCGCTGAAGAGCACCAGCCGAAACTGATCGTCTGCGGCGCATCAGCCTATCCGCGCATCATCGATTTCAAACGCATTGGCGAGATTGCAAAAGGTATTGGCGCTCGGATGTTTGCCGACATCGCGCACATTGCCGGACCGATCGCAGCCGACCTTCACCCTTCACCAGTGCCTCACGCAGATTACGTGACCACGACCACTCACAAAACCCTTCGCGGACCTCGCGGTGGACTGATTCTTTGCAAAGAAGAGCACGCGAAAGAAATCGATCGGAAGTTGTTTCCGGGCGTTCAGGGTGGGCCGCTTGTGCACATCATTGCTGCCAAGGCTGTGGCCTTCGGCGAAGCGTTGCGCGATGACTTCAAGGAGTATCAGCGACAGATTCTGGCCAATGCAAAAGCCCTGGCTAGCGAGTTACAGGAGCAGGGCCTGCGCCTGGTTTCCGGCGGCACGGACAATCATTTAATGTTGGTTGACGTTTGGATGGACGGGAAAGGCATCACCGGCAAAGTCGCTGAAAAGGCGCTGGAAGCCGCGAACATCACCGTCAACAAGAACACGATTCCATTCGATCAAAACAAGCCTTTTGTCGCCTCAGGTTTGCGCATCGGCACTCCGGCGGTGACGACACGGGGTATGAAGGAAAACGAGATGCGGGAGATCGGCCGGTTGATCGCGGAGATTATCCACGCGCCCGAGTCGGAAGAAGTGCGCGCCAAAGTGCGGCAAGGTGTTGATGAAATGGCAGCGCGCTTTCCCCTGTACGCCAAGCGACTGAAGCGACAACCGGAGGCCATGGGTGCTTGATCAACTTACGCTTTCTTTTATAAATCACTTCTCGATCAAGATTTACTCCCAGGATTTTTTTGAGGTATCAGTGTCTGGTTGAAGGATATTGCCGACCCTCTAACATGCAAGATGTTTTCGGACCCGAAGGTCTAATCGCTCAGGCTCATCCTGAATACGAATATCGTCCCGGCCAGATTGAAATGGCGCGGGCGGTCGTGCGTGCGTTTCAGAATCGGAAGCACCTGATCGTTGAGGCGGGAACTGGCACAGGGAAAACGCTTGCTTATCTTGTCCCGGCAGTTGCCGCCGCGCTCGGCGGGCGTGGTCGCGTCATCATTTCCACCGGAACCAAGAACCTGCAGGAACAATTGATGGAGAAAGACATTCCCTTTCTCCAGAGTGTGCTGCCGAAAAGTTTCAAAGCCGCTTACATGAAGGGACGAAACAACTACCTCTGCCTTAATCGCCTGGGACGTGCGGAGAGTTCACCCGTCCTGGAAGGCCTTGATGAGGTTGACTACTTCGACGAGGTGGGCCACTGGGCCAGATCCTCACAAACGGGCGACCGCGCCGAGTTGTCGAACCTGCCGGAGTCGCTTTCTTTCTGGCGTCATATCGATGCGCGTTCAGATACGTGCCTCGGCCAGAAGTGTGCCGACTTCGAACCCTGTTTCATCACCCGCATGCGTGAGCGCGCGCTGGATGCCGATATTGTAGTCGTCAATCATCACCTGTTCTTTGCCGACCTGGCCCTGCGCAATAGCAATTACGGAAGCGTGCTGCCTGACTATTCGGCGGTGATTCTTGACGAGGCGCACCTGATTGAGGATGTGGCTTCCGAATATTTCGGTTCCCAGGTATCGAACTACCAGGTCGACGATCTTATTCGCGATGTTGGCTACGTTCCGTATGAGGATGCGGAGGCCGATCGCGAGATAACCAAAACGTCGGCGCGCGTGATGCGCTTCGCCGCTGACTTCTGGATGGGCTTTCGTGACGGCCGGGGCGAAGAAGGCCGCTATCCCATCATTCCGGGAACTTTCGGCAGGAGAAAGGAGGACGGCGAAATTCAGCCTACGCCGCTGGGCGATCTTTACATGGCGCTTGATGGGGCTCTGTCACGTTTGGAAACCACTCTTGACGCGCTTAAAGAGAAACCTCCCGAAATCGAGAACCTGGTCCGGCGAATCAGACAAATGAGATTCGATCTGCAGTTCATCGTTACCGGCCAGGACAAGAAGTTTGTCTACTGGACGGAAAGGCGCGGGCGAGGCTTCTTTCTTCGCGCTTCTCCTATCGACGTTTCAGGATTGCTGGAAGACAAACTCTTCGAGAAAGTCGAGACGGTGGTATTGACCTCGGCCACTCTTTCCAGCGCTGGCAACTTTTCCTTTATTCGCGAGCGGCTGGGATTGAATTCGGCGGACGACTTGATTGCCGAGTCAACCTTTGACTACCAAACCCAGGCGCTTTTGTATCTACCGGCGAAAATGCCTGACCCGCGTTCGCGGGAATGGGCAGAAGCAGCGGCGACCGAAGTAATCAAGATTGTGAACGCTACCGAAGGGCGCGCTTTCGTGCTGTCAACCAGTCTGGCTGGAATGCAGTCCCTGTATGACCTGGCGATGCCGGAGATTGAGTATCCATGTCTGTTACAGGGTAGTGCGTCAAAGGGCCGGTTGCTGGAGAGGTTTCGCCAAACTCCGAATGCGGTGTTGTTTGCTACCTCCAGTTTTTGGCAGGGAGTCGACGTGCGCGGCGAACAGTTGTCGTGTGTGATCATTGACAAGCTACCTTTTGCGGTCCCAACAGATCCGATTGTGGCCGCGCGCCAGCGCTACATCGAGGACGAAGGAGGTTCGAGCTTTTTTGAATACAGCGTGCCGCAGGCGATCATTAGCCTGAAGCAGGGGCTCGGCCGGCTGATCCGTAGCACCACAGACCGCGGCGTACTGGCTGTTCTTGATCCACGGTTGCGAACTAAGAGTTATGGGCGACTGTTTCTGAAAAGCTTACCCCAATGCCGCGTGACTTCCCGCATTGAAGACCTGCGCGAAATTTTCCCTGACGAAGTCTCAACTCAATCTGCGTTGGCGTAGAACGAGTGATTACCCGGTTTGTCTTTAATATCAAGTCTGTTAACTTGACATAGGACCCTGGACTTCGGACTCTTAATCAATGCCCGGACAGTTTGAAGTAATGATCGAGCGAAACTTCTCCAGCGCGCATCAACTGCGTGGCTATAAGGGGAAGTGTGAGAACCTGCATGGCCACAACTATCGGATCGAGATCTATGCGCGCGGCCGTGAACTCGACAACATTGGGCTGCTGGTTGATTTCGTTGAGTTGAAAGCGGCGGCGGATGAAGTGGTCCAATACCTCGACCACCGGAACATTAACGAACTTGATCCGTTTGTTGAACTACAGCCCTCCGCGGAGAATCTCGCCAAATACATTCTCGAGCGGGTAGGATCAAAGGTCGGAGACGAGCGCGTTCAGATTTATAAAGTAAGGTGCTTTGAGACGCCGACGAGCGTGGCTACTTACGAAATAACATAGGCCGAAAGTAGAAGGCAGGAGGCAGAAGGCAGAAGGAAGAAGGCAGAAAATAGAAACATGACGAGGTAATTGTTTTCTGCCTACTGCTTTTTGCCTTCTGCCTTCTCCTTTTTATGCTTCGTCAGGAATGGTCCCGATGGTCTGGGAAAAAATCGGAGGAACTTCTTCCGGTCGATGTTCTTCAAGTTTATCGACCCTTCCGACCGCTTTCCTCATATAAGGCTTCTCACAAAACGTAAAGAACAACCCGGCAAACGCGACAGTAGCAGGAACGACGATTAACAGCGTATTCAACACTGGCGGAAGTCTCCAGGTAACGAACCTCCACGACTGCATGATGACTAGTTCGTGCGTGAGGTAGAGCGAGTAAGAAAACACCCCGATGGAAGCCGTGATGGCAACTATTTGGGGAATGACGCGCTTAATCCTGCCAGCAATGACTCTCGGCTCCGGCACTCTGGCTAGCCACGAGCGTTCAGCTTCAACTGCACGGTTGACGAGAATAAAGAATCCCAGTCCCCATAACGGATGCATCAGTAGCCAGGCGACATCATGAAGTGGCCTATCCTTTGGCCAGACGGGCAATAGCACCGACACAGCTGAAGCAAAAACTATTGCCAGTCCGCCAATCCACAGGTTTCGACACCATTTTGGGAGTTTGACGAGGCCGAGCGATGCTTCTACAGCCACGGCGCCGAGCGCCCAGGTAAACCAATGTGAGGCTGCTGCCTCGGGAACCGGCGTACCAAAGCCAGTGATTAGCCAAACCGCGTGGCCAAAGAAAAACCAGCCGACACGCGCCAGGCCGCAGATCAATAATGTCGGACCCCAGCCCCAACGCGTTCGCATGAAGAGCAGCAGAAAATACGCAAGGTAGAGTTGTTCTTCAATGGCCAGCGTCCAGAAGACTCCGTTGATGCTGTAACAAGTCGCAGGGTCGAGATTGTGAAGCATCAAGAGATGCATCACGACATCGTAGACAAAAAAATGGGTGACATTAATTCCGACACTCAAAGCGGCCATCAGGAGGAACAGACCGAAGGCGATCAGGTAAGGAGGGTAAAGCCGACGAATCCGACGTCGCCAGAAAGACCCAAACTGGATGGGCTGCGGGTTACCAGCAGCGCGGGATTTTGCCCACTGCAGATGAATACAAAACCCAGAGATAACGAAAAAGAGAAAGACGCCGATGTAGCCAAAGGAACTACCAAATTGCAGGAATTTCACGGGCCATTGGAAAAAGTTCTTTGGCACCGCATTTGGAGTCTGGAGCACAGCGTGGTAAAGGACCACCCCCAACGCAGCAATGCCGCGCAGTGCATCAATGCTCTGTAGCCGACCCCCAATTAGGGGCTCGCTCTCATTAGGTTTCATCAAGCGCTTTGGTATGAGCGGGAAGGACGTCAAGTAGACATTAGTGACGCCACATCGATGTTGTACTTTCTAATCTTGCTGTAAAGTCGCGGCCGATAGATCCCCAGCAGGTTTGCTGCCGCCTGTTTATTACCACCGGTGCGCTGAAGTGTTTTCTCGATTACCAGCCTTTCGATGTCCTCCAGCGTCATGTTAGGGGGCACGTCCCAGCTGAGGCCTGCGGGTGTTCCTTCTGGAAGCGAGCCATTATCGAACGGTAAATCCACCGGCTCAATCCGATTTCCCTTAGCCAGTAAAACGGCGCGCTCGATAACGTTTTGCAGTTCTCGGACGTTGCCGGGCCAAGTGTGGCCGAAGAGCCTCTGATACGCCGCTTGAGATACACCGACAATAGCGCGCTCGTATTTCTGCGCATACATATGCAGAAAATGCTCAGTCAGAAGCTGGATGTCTTCACTCCGGTCACGCAGTGGCGGGACGTGAATAGTAATCGTGGAGATGCGATAAAAAAGATCGTCTCGCAAAACACCATCGCGAATGGCGTCAGCTGGCGGACGGTTCGTTGATGAGATGAGGCGGAAGTCCACGGCATAAGTTTTTTCCGAACCAATCTTGCGGTAACTGCGCTCCTGCAAAACTCGCAGTAGTTTTGGTTGTAACTCGACCGGCATTTCCGCTATTTCATCGAGCATTAGCGATCCACCGGCGGCGTGCTGCACTAACCCTTCTTTATCAGCGTGTGCGCCCGTGAACGCGCCTTTCGTATGACCGAACAGCTCGGATTCAATAAGCTCTTTTGGTAAAGCGGCGCAGTTAACTTTGATGAAGGGCTTCTTCGAGCGCAGAGACTGGTAATGGATCGCATTCGCGATCAGTTCCTTGCCGGTCCCCGACTCGCCAACGATCAGAACGTTTGCATCTGACTTGGCCACCGACTCAATCGTTTCATAAATCGTCTGCATTGATTTAGCTGAGCCGATAATGTTGAAGTATTCGGCGCGAGTTGAGAGTTGGCGACGCATACTCGCGTTCTCATTCAGGAGCTCCCGGTGCTTCAACGCGTTTTCAACGCGCAGCTGAAGTTCCTCGAAGTCAAAAGGTTTGTCTACAAAATCAAAGGCGCCCGCCTTGGTAGCCTCCACAGCCTTTGCGACTGAGCCGTGACCAGTGACCACGATTACTTCCGTAGTGGGGCGCGCGTCTTTGATGTAGCGCATCACTTCGAGACCATCCATGTCGGGAAGCTGCAAATCACAAATGGCCACTTGATGACCACCTTGACCAAACAACTCAATGGCCTCGGTACCGGTAGCGGCAGTGTCGACCGAATAGCCTTCTTCAACGAGATTCTGCTTGAGTGAGTCCGTCATCGTCGGCTCATCATCCACCACGAGAATACGAACGTCCTTTTTATCCACTAACTAACCTCCCTGGAACTGTACTTTTTGATTTTCAGATTTCTTCCGGCTGGGCCAACCGACTTAGGTTAGTCCACGAGCGGCAGACGCACGCGCAAACTGCCATTCTGGCGTTCGGCCGAACCACCATGGGCCTCGATTGCTTTTGCTGCCAGCGACATTCTTATCGCATCACTTCCTGCAAACGAATGAAAAGGATCGTGATCCGACGAATCAAACACCCGCCACTCGATGACGCCGTTTCGCCGGGTTGCATTCGCCTCGATCTCTAAGCTAATTCGCAGCGACTCCTCTCGCTCTTTGCCGGTAATCATCTTCAGGGCCCCGATTGAAATCGCCTTCAGTGCATCGGCAAGCACTACCGAATCGAATTCGCCCACCACAGCCTGAGCTTCTGAGTCGATAACGACCGGCCCTACCAGCGCGCCCGTTGCTCGAGGACTACTATTCAAACCTGCCGCTATGTCTCGCATGATCTTTTGCAGATCAATTCCAGATTGTTTCTTAAGGGAGAGGGGTTGGCCGTATTGCACAATCATTGAGAGATCCGCCGCAGTTCGATCCAAGCCTCCAATCAGTTTTTTTACCGTTTCCAATTCGTCAGCAGGCCGATCACCCTTTTCCATTCGTTTCCGAAGAAACGTGGCATAGAGTTTGAGACCATTTAGCTGGTTCTTAAGGTCATGGACAATCTGGACCGAAGCCCGGCCTAGCGCCCACAGGGACTCGTTATCTTGAGATTCTGATAATAATGGCTTCATTAGGTTCCGGAGTATCTGCTCTGATCTTACGCCGGGTGCTTTGGGGGAAAGGCAACGGAGCCGGAGTAGTGTACTAATTGAACCCGCACACGAGGGTCTGGGTTGTCGTGTTTCGGTGCGTGATCTTAGCAAAAAAGGCCGGCGTATTCTAGTGATACAGACGAATAGAATGGGTCGGAGGCAACAACTTTGAATCTAGCTACAGAATCTGTCCAAAATAGAGGAATTGATCCAGTGGCCAGTCAAGCTCTCGTGAAGGTGTTGCTGGTGGAGGACACCGAAGACAATCGTCAAATGATGAAGAGGCTGCTTGAGATGAGTGGCTACCAGGTTTTGGAGGCAGTTAACGGAGAAGAAGCTGTAAAGTTGGCTTCCCAGGAGCAGCCCCGAATCATCCTGATGGATCTTAGTTTGCCCTTGATAGATGGGCTTACTGCGACTCGCCGAATCCGAAACTCGCCGGGCATGAGTAAAGTCCCGATCGTAGCGGTTTCGGCACACGACACGGCCGATTTTCATAGTGAAGCCCTGGCAGCGGGGTGCAATGCTTATATTACCAAGCCAATCGACTACCCGCAGTTGGAGGAGATAGTTAATCGATTACTCTCGAATGGCGAGTGATCTGAGAAACTGCCATAGGTACTCGCAATTAGTGGAAACTTTTCCTCGCCAGTATTGTCTAACCATCCGCACAGGCTGAGAAGCAGGCGACTTCAGGATTGCAAACTGACCGTTTGGACACTAGAATTCGGTGCAATCAACGATGGCTACATCTGAACGACAACTTCCTGAGTCAGATGACTCTCGCCGCAAAGTTATCATTATTGTTGCGGTCATCGCGGCGATGGCAATTGGCGGCCTTTTCTATTTCCTGATGCGAGCCAGCAGCAGGATTACGGTTGAGCCAACTCTGGAAGGGGCGATACGTTCAGGCTCACCTGAGTTTACCCAATATGCGTCTAAGATTTTCGTCGAGGCTCCCGAGGCCGATGAGGCGAAGCTGGCTTTGGGCGGCATAGTAATGAACCTGCAGACTACGGTTCGTAACTTCACCGGCCGGACGTTGAACGGCCTTGAGATGAAAGGCATGGTTGTGGACCACCAGGGGAAGCCGGTGAGGGAAAAAACCGTCGTTGTCATTCCCACCAGCAATCAGGCGCAATTGGAACCCAATCATTCAATGACGGTTCGGATAAGGCTGGAGGGGATGACTGACTCCGATGACCGGGCTAACATAAAGATGGAAGTCGCGGGGTTCAAGTTCAAGAACTGACTCCAGGGTGGGTTAAGTATCAGTTACGGTGCTCAACTACCGCTGGTCCATAAACAAGTCTTCAAGCGACTGCCTCAGAGGCTGCACCGAGACGAGTTTCCCTCCGACTTTTCTTAAAGCCACTATCACCTGGTCCACATCTCTTTCCTCCGTTACCTCGATCTTCAACCCAGCCGGTGTCGAACTTATCCGAAATTCATTATTTTGGGGCAAGTGCGGATGAAGCGTGATTTCGTCCGTCCCGCTGACTACAACTTCAACAAGATCCCGGCCGCCGACCTGTTGCCGTAAGTCATCCAGGTACCCCACCTGGGCCAGCCGGCCGCCCTTTAGAATTGCAACGCGATCGCAAAGCACCTCGATGTCTGACAAGATGTGGGAGCACATGAAGATCGTTTTGCCTTCTTGACGTAAGGCAGAAATCAGATCGCGGACTTCACGTCTACCAATAGGGTCCAGTCCACTCATGGGCTCATCGAGAAAAACCACTTCCGGGTCGTTAATCAGCGCTTGAGCCAAACCAACTCTCTGCAACATGCCCTTGGAGTATTTTCTTAACTGTGTGTTCCATCTGTTCTCGTTCAGTCCCACGCGCGCCAGCAGATCCTTTGCTCTACAGCTTCGCTCAGACTTTGAAAAGCCAAAAATTTGACCGCAAAAGTTTAGGAATTCGATCGCGGTCAAATAGTCGTAAAAATAAGGATTCTCCGGCAGGTATCCAATGCGACTATGCATCGAGGTATCCGCGATGTCATGGCCAAGAATACGAGCGCTACCATCAGTGGGAAAGATCAGGGTCATCAGGAGCTTTAGGGTCGTGGTTTTTCCCGCGCCGTTGGCCCCAAGGAATCCAAATATCTCGCCTTGATTAACTGTCAGGGAAAGCCCGTCAAGCGCGCGGACTTTTCGTTTGCGCAGGAATCCTACCTCGTAGTCCTTGGACAGATTCTCAATTTCGACAGCAACATTCATGTTTTTGCCATGGTCTAGGTTTTTGGGAAGCTCTCAAACTAGCTCTTATGGTCGTAGTCTCACCCGATAGATCGTAAACAACCCAACGCGTTCTCCCGGTTCGCGCTCATACCAACGATCAAGATTAGAAAGCTCTGGTGGCGCTTCTGTAGGCACTACAACATAGGAGAGGGTTGGTTTGGCGGCGCGTTCGCGGCTGAATGAAGCTGCATACTCTCCATAAGCAAGCCATTCTCTACGCATTTCGTCCAGCTGAAGCGGCTGCACATTTTCCACTAATCCTGGAATTACTCGCTCGACACCGAAGAGCGCCACCATGATAGAGAAGCGCCCATCGATTATAGACTGCTCCAGCTCTTGGGAGGTGGTGCCAGAGTAGTACAGATATTGGTAGAAACGTTCCTTCCGCTCGGCCGGGCTGGCACCCGGGAAAGCATCCATATGCAGTGCCCAGAGAGAGGCTTGTGGGGAGCCGGTCGGGAGACAGTCGGCCAGCGGCCGAGGAGAGGAAAAAACGACTGGACGCAGATCATTCCCTCCAGGCCGAGCATTCAAAGTGCCGTCGGTCTTGGCAAGTTCAGCAAGTCGTTTGGTGACGGGCATCGCGTCGTCGCGCAACCGCGCGAGATTGACGTCTAGTTTCGCTGCCCCGGTTGATTCAAGCACTCCCCAGCCAAATGCCAGCAATGTAGCCAGAGCAAGCGCCCGTCCGGGAATCTTACGCTCAACTCGTTTTCGCCCGCGCTGAATAAGAGCCACCGTCATGACCATCGCCAGCAAGGAAACATAGTTGGAGATAAAAAGTTCATAGTGCAATGGCTGCATCGAGCGACCGGTGATTACTTGTTGGTTAAATACAATCAATGGCATCGCCCCGAGAGAGGCAACAAAGATGGTTGCGCGGTTTGTCCCTTCGATGACGCCGCGCCGCGCCAGGATGAAGAGCGCTGCCAACGAGGCGAGACCTATTAGTTCCGACACTCGAAAAAGATCCGGCGCATGTGACAGCGTGAGTAATTGCACTTTGTCCATATTTGGATCACGGTGCGAGATGAGAATGAAGTATGGCACCAGCGCTGCCAGGGCAAATGTCGAGATAATGCCACATACAAGGAGTACGCGTCTTCGTGTCGCGGGCTGCCAGATCACCCAGAGAGTTACAAGTCCGGCGAGCCATCCCGCGGCCGCTGTCCACAAATAAAAGTAGGAGAAAACTAGGACGGCAAAAATGCTGCCCGCCGCAGCGGCCCAAAGAACTATGCGGCGCAGGGACGCATCAGTAAGGCCACGCCAGACGAAGAGGCAAAATACGAAGAAGAGAGGGAAGGGCACTGCAGGTTGATACCTTCGCAGGAAGGGAAAGAAGCTGTAAGTCGGCGAGGTTCCAAGAAAAGTGCGCACTACTCCCTGGGTGGCTACCAGTGTACCCAGGCAGAGCACGAACACCACGCCCGCCGCCGCCAACCGTTCATCACCGGTGACACTGACTACCAGCCGGAAGATGGCCAGAGATGACGCCATAGCAGCCAGGATAATGAGGATGATGAAAGCGGTCGACGTCGAAAGTCCCAAGAAGCGCGCGGGCCAGGCAATGACGTAGGCGGGAATTAGCTGGATCGAAAAAAGAGACTCAGGCTGCGGGGAGCCGGGCGCGTCATCACGGCCCGTCTGGGGATCGTTGCGACGGGGGCGACCCTCTATCAACGCATTGATGTATGCTGAATATGCGTCTTCGTCTCCCTGAACCAGAACGTAGGAGCCTCCCCAGTTACCGCCGCGCGCGAGCCACAAATTAAGCTGCGGATAGATCGCGAGTAGAGTGATTCCGACCGTTGCCAGCACACTCCACTTCCATTCACGACTCCTGTAGTTTTGGCTCACTTTCTGATCTCCCAAATCCATCCTGGCAGACGAAAGGCGGAATGCCTTTAGTAAAAGTAATGTTGATCACTTTGACTGCATCGCTTCGAGTTTCATTCGCATCTCGGCGGCACGGACGGCATCCCGATCCATCTGCAGCGCGCGGTTCATTTCGGTTACAGCCTCGCTCTTGTGGCCGATCGCCTGATAGCTCAATCCCAGTTGATAGCGCGACGCTACATCATTCGGCTCTAACGCCAGCAACGCTTCGTATTCTCGAATAGCCCCAGTGTGATCGCCTATGGTCGCCAGGGTCCGAGCCAGGTTGAACCGGGCCGAACTAGATGTCGGGTCGCGCTCAAGCGCACGCGAAAACTCAAACTTAGCGGCGACGTAGTCTCCCTTGTCGTAGAGCAAAGTACCGAGATTGTTATGTGCCTCTAGCAGGCGCGGATCGAGGGCCAGCGCAGCTTTCAAATTTGTCATGGCCTCGTCCGCGTGGCCCAATCCTGCCTGGGCCAGGGCCAGATTGTTGTATACGTCGGCATTTCCCGGGGCTAGACGTTTTGATTCGAGCAGCTCATTTTGCGCCCGGTCGTATTGCCTGGGACCCAGATAAGCCAGTCCCAGGTTGTAATGAGTGGACCATGAGTTGGGTGAGTAGTAGACCGCCCGTTGCCAGAGCGCGACCGAGTCGTGCCAGACCCGGTTTTGCAAAATTGTGCTTGCACCAAAGGCGAGCAAAAGTGCGCCGCCTATCGCAAGGGCGAGCGACGCGCGTTTGCGCGCCAGTTGCAAAATCAGAATCGCGATCAGGTAACAAAAACCAATGGACGGGAGGTAGAGGTACCGATCCTGAATAATGTATTCATAGTGGAAGACTTTTAAGTTGAGCACGGGCAAGATGGGAGCGACGGTCAGAGCGAGTGCTACCCACACCTGCGGGCTTAGTTTCCTTCGGTAAATCCAAAGTACACATCCCAGTCCCAGCAAAACTGCAACCGGCAAAAGAAATCTCGGGTCACCCGCGCCCTTAATAAAAGACGTGCCGTAGATAAGGCTTAAGTGGAAGGGAGCGATCAAGTGCCGGAGGTAGTTCACAAAAACGTAGGGCACGGTCATCCAGATCACCGAATCAGGTACTCGCGCCATGAATGGATGCTTCCAACTGATGCGACCGAGGACTGAAAAGCGAAGTGCCAGATAGGCTGCACCAACAATTGCGTATGGCACTAGTTGGGGGATGATCGTTTTGATCCGGGCGGGCCAGCCTTTTTCACCCTTATCGCGGACCAACTCCCACGTCGCGAGGACTATGGGCAGAATAAGCGGCGTTTCCTTGCACAGCACCGATAATCCAAAAGCCACGACCGATGCCGCAAGCCACTTTCGATCGCCTTCTTCACGGTATCGCACATACCAGATCATGCTGGGAATATAGAAAAGGGCGGCCAGCGGATCCGGAATACCACTGATCCAGGAAACTGACTCGACGTGTGCTGGATGAAGGCCAAAAATAAGCGCTGCCAAAAAAGCGATCAGCTGATTGCCGGAGAGCCTCTTGAGCAGGAAATAGACCAGGACGGTAGCTATTGTGTGCACCAATAGATTCATCAGATGCCAGCCCGGTTCCCAAAAACCGAAGATCTGATAATTGATCGTCAGATAAGCAGTGAACAGCGGACGGTAGTACGGTGGGGGAATATCCGCCGTCAATGTTCCGCGCTGAAAACTCCACACATCACTCGTGAAGGCCCGAAAGATGTTGCTCCAGGTATGAAGAGCAGGGTTGCCGACAATCTGTTTTGTATCGTCAAAGACGAAGGCGCCGCTTAGTGAGTTGGCATATGCAAGCACCGTAGTCGTTACTATCAAAAACAGACTGCGACTCTCGGAGAAGCCACCCTTCGGGGAAAGAAGATCGAAGCTACGCCGCTCAAGATCTGGCTTGTTCTTCACAACGTTGGTTTTCTTTGGTCGACTTTTTGGCATAGGAGAGAGTTCTTTAGCCGGGCTGCGCACATGGATTCGGTTTTATTTCACGTTTCGTTTGACTTTTGAGTCTCATTTCTGCGGAACCTCGGAGCGCAAATCGAGATCCACGTCACAACCAGTTTTGACCATCCGGTAAGGTGCGTTTGTCGGATCAAGCGGAGCTCCCGAGGCATCGAGTGACAAGCCTGCTCTGCGTAAGGCGTTGGAAACGTCTTTCCACGAAGATGCGCATCGCTGCTCATGGCCAGCATATTCTCCGAGGATACGACGGATCATATCTCGGTCCTCAAATGACTGGATCTGCAAGAGCCTCTTCCTCGCCATCTCGCGCACATCGGGATCATCGGTTTCTTGATACATGCGTTGATAAATCTGTCGAGCCGTGCTGCGACTCCCACCCTCGACCAACATCTGGGCTTTCATAGCTTCCATCCAGTGGGGCGCGCCGGAAAGTGCAGCGCCTTGTCCATAGGCTTCGCTTGCTGCCTTAAAATCCTTGTGCTGCCAGTAAATGTAACCGAGATGTTGATAGAGCCGCCATGACGAAGGATTAGCAGCAATGCCTTTCCTGGCGATGCGAATGGCATCTTCTACATTGACGCCCGGTAGAACCACTGCAGCGTATTCATAAGGCTCCATAAATTCGGGATCTAGAGTAGTGGCTGTATCAAGAAGAGGTGCCAGCAGCTTGACGTTGAGGGGGCCCAGATCATCCAGCTGAATATCTCGGGGACTGTTCAAAATTTTGCGACCCACATATTGAAGCGAGCGCATCCAATACCAGTCTGCGGCCAACCCGTTGAAGCCCAAACTAATCCTTTTTACAGTTTGACCGTTGACATAGAGTTGCTCTTCCTCGATCTGCGCATCGATTGCCGGGCGGCGAGAATCCATCAGGCGCGATAAACCTACGACAGTACTCAGCCCGACAAAGACTACGAATAGAAGCTGGCCCTTTTGAGCTGTCCATTCATTCATCATTTGAAATTGCGCCTGCTGAAGACCAAAGTGGATGCCGCAAGGATTACTCCGATATAAACGATGGCATACAAGATTGCCATTGCAGCATGAGCAGCTGTAGGCATCTGTCCGTGTGCTGTCTGTGTAATAAAGCTGAGATTAGTGAGGTTAGGAAGAAGATAATAGAGACCACGGAAAAGCCATCGCGCGGCAGGACTTCCCATCGAATTTGCGAGACCTTTCAGGTCAGAGCTGAAGTGTCCAATGATGAAGACGAAGAACGTGAGTAACGCTGACAGGGCAGGGGAGGAGAAACATGAGAAGAGAAGCGCCACGCCTGTCAGAATCATCAGCTCGACATAGATAAGTATGATGGCCGGCCAAATACGGAGCGCGAGTGGGTCCCAACCGCGGTTTACATAGAGTAGCGCTAGCGATACCCCGGCGCCCATGACGAGGACATTAACGAGCAGGGTCAAGCAGAGGCCCAAATACTTTCCTATTAGGAACTCACCGCGACCTACCGGCTTTGCAAAGATCGCGTAGACCGTTCGTCGTTCGATCTCTTTATAAACCAATCCGACACCAACAAAAATCGCGATGAAGACGCCAAATAGCAACATCGCACTGAGACCGAGGTCCACGATTATCTTGCGTTCTTGTCCGCCCGAAAGTTCCCCGATGAAAACCGACGCGCCGGTGAGCAGCAACACAAACAGAACCAGGTTGTAGAGCACTCGATCGCGCACCGCTTCCCGGAAAGTGTTGTGTGCAATACTGGCAACACGTTTCCACGCCGCTGCCCGAGCCGGAGCAGGAGTGAAGGGTTGGGCGTCTGGATCGGTTATGGCTACTCTCTCCGCGCTTTCTTCCATTTCAGCTAGTTGTATTTTTTAACCTTATGCCCGATATCGATAGTGACAAGCATAAGAAGGACGCGCCCAAAATACCACAACAAGGCACCGCGCACAGCTTTGCTCAACTCGTGTTGACCCTTTGTTCATCAAAAACGGGGCCGAGGCAAAATGCCTGGCCCCATAAGAGAGGAATTAAACTGTTGAAGTCGATACTAATTGATCGGAGTGTTTGGCGTGACGGCGCGAGTGGCAGCATCCGCCGCCGGAGCAGTTCCACCAGTCTGGAAGTAGATCACACCAGATTCGTTTGAGTAGAAACTACGTGTGCCTGTTGCTCCGAGACCGGTCGCGATTGAAGGTATTGAGGTCGCATCGTAGCGAGCTGGAGCTGTTGTGCTGGACCCAAGCGGAGTCATTGCGAATATGTAACCGCTCTTTCTATTCGGTGCGGTGCCGAGCAGGGAATCAATCAACCCCTCGGCTTGCAAATCGGAAAGGTCACCGTATTCGCCAGCGCCTCCAGTGGATCGGTAAGTTGCCTCAGCGGCTGTGATAGTGCGCAGGCAGTATACGGCGGAACCTTCGTTAGCAGCGCGTTTCGTAGCGAGAAGGTTAGGGATAGCGATGGCGGCGATTATGCCGATGATCGCAATGACGATGAGGAGTTCTATCAGTGAGAAGCCTCGTTGATTCTTTTTCAGTTTCACTTTCGTATACTCCTTCATAGGAGACAAGTAAGAACCCAGAGGACGTGACGCTAGAGCGGTTCTCATTTTGTGTTGGTTGTGTTTATCGGGTTTTCGAGCGAGCCTGATATCCGCACACATTGAAGAGAATCGCTCTAACGCAGTGTCCTGAACTATGACTACTTCAGCGGAGCGCCGCCTGATACTACGCGAGTGGTAGCAGCACCTGTAGGTGCTGTGCCACCGGCCACGAAGTAGATCACCCCAGATTCGTTCGTGTAAAAGCTGCGAGTTCCGGTTGCGCCAATCCCGCTGGCTGACTGCGGAACGCAATCCGCATCGAAGCGGGCTGGAGCCGTCGTGCTGGACGCCAGCGGAGTGGCCGTGTATGCGTAACCACTCTTGGTTCCGGCACCGAGCACACTGTCGACCAATCCTTCGCCCTGTAACGCGGCAAGGTTGCCGTATTCGCCAGCGCCTACCGTTGATTGGTAGGTTGCTTCTGCGCCCGTAATGGTGCGCAAGCTGGCGATGGCCGAGCCCTCGTTAGCAGCGCGTTTCGAAGCGAGAAGGTTAGGGATAGCGATGGCGGCAATAATGCCGATAATCGCTACTACGATGAGGAGTTCTATCAGTGAAAAACCGCGTTGATTCGTTTTCATCTTCATCTTCATATTTCCTTTTCAATTCTCCTTTTCGGAGGAGCGGTTGATTAGTCCAACCTAACGTAAAAGCGGTTCTCATTTACGTGTTGCGCTTTATCGTTACCGCCCTTCCGAGGATTGGCGTGTTAACCTGCACACACATTGATTGAGAACCGCTCCAACGCGATCGTCTGAACTGTAATGCGTGAGATTACTTCAGCGGAGCGCCGCCTGATACTACGCGAGTGGTAGCGCTAGCCGTCGGAGCTGTGCCACCGGCCACGAAGTAGATCACGCCAGACTCATTTGTGTAAAAGCTGCGGGTTCCGGTTGCGCCGATACCGCTGGCTGACTGCGGCGTGCAGCTCGCATCGAAGCGGGCTGGGGCCGTCGTGCTGGAGGCCATGGGAGTCGCCACGTATGCGTAACCGCTCTTGGTTCCGGCACCGAGCACACTGTCGACAAGTCCTTCGCCCTGTAATGCGGCAAGGTTGCCGTATTCGCCAGCGCCCACGGTTGATTGGTAGGTTGCTTCTGCGCCGGTCATAGTGCGCAAGCTGGCGATGGCCGAGCCCTCGTTAGCAGCGCGTTTCGAAGCGAGAAGGTTAGGGATGGCGATGGCGGCAATAATGCCGATAATCGCGACTACGATGAGGAGTTCTATTAGTGAGAAGCCCTCTTGGCGGTTGGTTTTCATTTTCATTCGTGCTCCTTAAGAAAAAAGTTGTTTATTGTTCCTCGCGCCAACGGCCTTCGCTCACGATGTTGCCGAGCAGAGCGCGAACTTTCGTGGACCTAGTTAACAAGGGATGTGCCACGTCAGATGTTTTCGAAAAGCCTAATGATTAATAGGGGTTGCGGGTTGAACCACCTTAAGAGGCCAGTAAGGCAGTAGCGGAAGTGACAAATTCCGGCAGCAAGCTAATGACGGTTTTCGTCAAAGAAAGGCGGTTTGAAAGGGGTAGATAGGATCAGAATGTGAGTCAGAAAGCGGGGTCAAGTACCACGTCCCAAAATACGCGGGCCTCGCAGAAGATCGTCCTAAACGATGCCCTGTTTCCTGACCCCTTGTTCTACTTCTAGGTTTCGCCGGCGGTTGCAGCAAACTCCGATTCGTCTTCGTCACGACGGCGAGGCGAGGGGTCGGATGCACGGCGGCGAGGAGTTGACTCTGAAGTGCGGCGATCATCTCGCATCTGTGCTGTTAGCCCCCGTATTCCGTGTTTGTCCAGCAAATGACGAAGCGAGCGGACTGACAGCGAAAGTAATTCGGCAGCGTTGGTCTGATTGCCAACGGTTCGACGAAGAGCCTCAAGAATGTAGGTTTTCTCAAGCTGGTCCAGATGGGCCGTGAGGTTGACGCCCTCTTCCGGAAACTCAAAGGTCTCAGCAACGCGGTAAGGGTTGAAATTCGTGATTTTTTCGGGAAAACGTTCAGGTTCAATCGAGCTGGTGGTTTCCAGCGCAACAGCACGCTCGATGGCGTGTTCAAGCTCCCGAACATTTCCAGGCCAGACATAATTCTCCAACAATCGTACTGCGCTCTCACTTATTGACAGAGACCGGCCAGTGCCAGCACAGAATTTCTCGACGAAATGCGTTGCGAGATCGCGAATGTCTTCTGTTCTTTCGCGCAAAGAAGGCAGTTCAATGGGAATAACGGAAATTCGATAATAGAGGTCTTCGCGAAAGGTTCCTTCCTTAACCATATTGGCAAGGTCACGATTGGTTGCGGCAATGACACGCGTGTCAACCACAGTCTCTTCGGTTGCACCGACGGGTCGCAACCTTCGTTCCTGTAAAACTCGCAGCAACTTTACCTGCATCGCAGGAGACATCTCGCCGATCTCGTCGAGAAAGATGGTTCCGGTGTTTGCTGCCTCAAAAAGTCCCTTGCGATTTGTATTGGCCCCGGTGAACGACCCTTTTACGTAACCAAACAACTCTGATTCGAGCAATGTTTCAGTGAACGCGCCGCAGTTAATTGAAACAAAGGGTTTCTCCGCTCGCGGGCTTAGATCGTGTATCGCTCGAGCAACCAGTTCTTTCCCCGTTCCCGAGTCGCCGGTCACCAGTACTGTTGACTGAACCTGGGCAACGGTTTCAATCATTTGATAGAGCGCCTGCATTTTAGGGGAGCGGCCAATGATATTGTTGAGGCGGCCGCGGGTTCGCTGCTCCTGAATCAGGACCTTGTTCTCTTCTAGCAGCGCCTCCTTCTCTTTGATCAGAGAAATCTTTTCCAGCGCGCGGGCTACAGTCTCCTTGAGTAGGTCGTTGTCGAAAGGCTTCTGAATGAAATCGTAAGCGCCGAGCATAAACGCTTCGCGAGCGGTATCTACATTCGCGAACGCAGTCATCATCACCACCTCAACATCCGGTAAGAGCTCGCGCGCCGCCCGCAGAAGCTCAATGCCATTCATGTCCGGCATCCTAACGTCTGAAATGATCAAATCTGCGGGAACCTCGCGTAACAGTTCAATTGCCTCGCGGGCACTGGCAGCTGCGCGCACGGTGTGTCCCTCGCGCTGAAAAAGATGCGTCAAAAACTGTCGCATTCCTAATTCGTCGTCGACTATGAGAAGGTTAGCCATATATCAAACCAGGTTTTTGGCGCTTGATCTCCCTCGATTAGAATAGAGTCCCCTGGTTAAGGTTCCGAAACTCCGACACTCAACATCGTGACGTAGCTCCTCCGAAAAACGTTGGGCGCCAGCGTGTGCCGGCATGAGCTAATTGTACCACTTTGGGCGAGAATAACTTGATATTTGACCAAGGGGCGCTGCAAAAGCTATTGCCGGACGAGCCCGGTCTGAACAGATCTTCCAGGTCAACGCCGAGCGCCGCGTTAAACTTCTCTCAAGAAATGATGGGCAGCTTTGGCACTAAATACCTAATGAAATTACCGCGGATCCGGTGCTCGATTGGGTCTGCAGAAGAGTCTCTCAATTCCTTGAGATGGATTGCCTCGCTTTTTACCCGGGCTGGAAACACCTTTGACCCTTCAAGCCAGTCTGTGAACAGCCTGCGCTGGCGATTCAATAAGGGCCAGATCTTCAGGGTTTGTGCAAAGGCGGGAAAGTTGCGCAATATCAAGTAATCAAATAATTGGTAGGCGGTAGTTTTAGTCAGACGCCCGTATTCAGTGGGGAGGTTAAAAAAACCCCGTCGGGTTAAGGAGTGCGGACGTCAACTCTGTTATCCCCGGGCAGCTCGATCATGATCGTTGTTCCTTGTCCCTCGAAACTCCGAACAGTAATTGTACCACCATGATCACGAATGATCTGATAGACAATCGAGAGTCCCAGTCCCGTTCCGCCCGTAGTTGAAGAAAAAGGCTCGAAGAGACGTTCTACCTGCTCGGGTGACATGCCGCGTCCAGTATCGGAAAACGTAATTCGCATTCGGCGATTCGAGTTTTCTTTCACGGTCGCGTGTAAGGTTCCGCCGGTTGGCATGGCCTGCAGGGCGTTGCGCGCAAGGTTCCAGAACACTTGTTGGAGTTGTTCCGAATCAGCATCGATCAGAAGAGGCGTGCCGGGGACATCTTCTTTGATTACCTGACTTTCGTTTATTTCCGCACTGTGACGCAGCAGCGTAAACGTCTGTCTCAACAACTCCCCAACGTCAACCTTCGACTGAATGATTGAACGCGGACGCGCATAGCTTAGAAAATCGCTGATAATCCGGTTCAGTCGATCCGATTCACGGAGTATGATTTCCATTAACTCAGTTTGCGCGGATTCACCCTGCATATCCGCCCGCAGCATCTGAATCGACCCGCGCATCGCCGCGAGCGGATTGCGGATTTCATGGGCAATTGAGGCAGCCATTCGGCCTATAGCGGCCAGCCGGTCTTGACGTCGTGCAGTTTCTTCGAGGGCGCGAATCTGCGTGAGATCCTGGAAAGTGATTACAGTTCCCGTCGTGTCCCCTGTCTCTGAAAAAAGAGGCGAAACACTAAAACCAAGACGCAGGCGAAGTCCATCCGCGGTCAGGCAGTCGGCTTCGAATCGCGGACCTATGACCGCCCCGCTCGCCTTGCCGAGCGAATGCGCAATTATTCCCTTGATTTCACCAAAGAATATGGAAGCATCTTGTCCGCGAACGTCTTCTTTCTTATAGCCAGTAATCTCACTGGCGGCAGCATTAAAAGTGTAGATACGCCCCTGGAGATCTGTCGTCACTACACCTGACCGTATCGACTCAACGATCCGTTCATGCAACGCTCGGAGACTCGCCAGGGATTGAGTCGCCGCCATCAGACGTACGTCAGAACGTGACTGGCGGTCGGCCAACCGGGACGATAGAAGTCCCACTATCAGAAATGCAACGTCAAAAAGGCCAATGGATTGGAACGTCTGAGAGCGGGCGGCATCGAACAAATCATGGGTAGGCTGTTGGCCTAAACCACTCAGGGCTGCCAACGCGCTGATAGTAAACGCGAGCGAGCACCCGACTGAGGTGATAACTGCATCTCTCGGCCCCAGAAATAGACTTGAAGCGGCGATGATTACTATGTAGAGAGCGATGTATGGTGAATGAATGACGTCAGTTGTCCAAACCAACCACGTCACAAGCAAGACGTCCACCACAAATTGGAATCTTGCCTGAAATAGAAGGGCCCGGGAGAAGCGATGGGCGAGAGTGTAAACAGAAGTAAGAGCGAAAACTATGAAGAGAGGCGGAAGCATTTGCCTCCAGGCAGTTTGAGGGCCGCCCTTCATCCAGAGAATCCGAGCACCAAACAGTAGTAGGGCAGCGGCGAGACGTCCAACGATCAGCCACGTTAGTTTCTGAGATAGGGAATACCGTCGTTCGATTGCTTCTTCCCTGGGCATCTTGGGGCCAAGCGTATCACAGAGCGCGAAACCAAAGGCACGCGGATTCTCGAATTCTTCTCGAAGAAAAGGAAGGGATGGGAAATCTCTTGAAGTCTATCGCGCGGGCTGTTTGGCTAGTTGTGCCATCTTGTCTTTTGAAAGACGAAAGACTGTCCAGTCGTGTACTGGCTCGGCCAGAAGTTTTTCATAGAAATGTATGGCCGGTTCATTCCAATTCAGCACAGACCATTCCATACGGGCGCAGTCATGCTCGATAGCCCGTCTTGCCAGAAAGGCAAGTATCTGGCGACCAACACCAGATCCTCGAGCCGCGGGGCGAACAAATATGTCTTCAAGGTAAAGTCCAGGCAAAGCTGAGAAGCTGGTGTAGCTGAAAAAATAAAGTGCGAAAGCCAGAGGCTCATTATTCTCATAAGCAATAATGGCTTCAGCGTATGGTCTTGGGCCGAATAGAGTTAACCTCAAACCCTCCTCAGTGGCGGACACTCTGTCTATTGCTCTTTCGTGCTGGGCCAGCTCACGTATGAACGTCAGAATCAGTGGCACATCGGCTTTAGTAGCTTCCTTGATTAGAAGTTGTGAGCGTGCAGCCATGTTCGATCCTCCTGTGCAGTTGTAATAGCTTAGGATCACCGCGATGGACCTGCAAACAAAGGCCGCTGGAAATGAAAAAAAAGGGAGGTCACTTTGGACCTCCCTTGGAGACTATTCATCGAGCCGACAATAATTTGGAGGGATCTAGTGAGCTTGCGAAAGCTTCCCAATAAGGGTGAACAAGGGAAGATACATCGCAATCACGATTGAGCCGATGGTGACGCCCAGAAAACCAATCAATAACGGTTCAATAAGCGTCAACAGATTAGCAATCGCTGCATCTACTTCCTGTTCGTAGAAATCAGCAATCTTCCCAAGCATGGCATCGAGCGCGCCTGTTTGTTCACCGATACCGATCATCTGGGCCACCATATTAGGGAAGACCTTGGTTGCTTTTAGAGGATCGACAAAGCTCTCGCCGCGTTCCACTCCGGTGCGGACGCTGATGATGGCTTCCTCAATAATGACATTGCCGGCTGTGCGGGCGGTGATATCGAGCGACTGCAGAATCGGCACGCCTGAAGAAAGCAAAGTTGAAAGCGTGCGCGAAAACCTGGCTACTGCAATTTTCCGCATAATGTCGCCCAGAATCGGAACCTTCAGCATTATTCGATCGATCAAATGTCGTCCACCCTTCGTTTTGTAGTAGGACCGAAGAGCGATCGCGGAAGCAATTATTGAGACAAGAATTACGAGTCCTCCCCAACCTGAAAGGAAATCACTTATCCCAACAACTATTCGTGTCGGTAGAGGCAGCGGTTCGCCGGGACCGAGCAGGCCCAGGAAGATGTTTGCAAACTGGGGAATTACAACGACCATGATCACTGCTACAGCCAAAACTGCCATGACGACCACAGCTGCGGGGTAAATCATCGCCGAGATTACATCTCGCTTCAGCTTGACGATTTTTTCAATAAAGGTTGAGAGGCGTTGCAGAATAAGGTCGAGAATACCGCCGGTTTCCCCGGCCTCAACCATGTTTGAGAAGAGTTGATCGAAAACCTTGGGATGACGCGCCATCGCAGCCGCCAAAGTTGAGCCCTCCTCAACATCCTGACGCACCTGCGACAGGACCTGGTGGAAGTACTTGTTGTCTTGCTGTTGGGCCAAAATCTCCAAACACTGGACCAGGGGCAGACCCGCGTCAATCATCACTGAGAATTGACGTGTGAAAATGGAGAGATCCTTGGCTTTGACTTTCTTCCTGCCACCAAGCTTCGGGATCCCTATTTCGCGTCCCTTTTCCTTAACGGACGTGAGGGTAACTTGCTCGCGACGAAGAATCTGTCGCAGGGCGTCCCGATTATCAGCGACACGTTCGCCAACGATAATCTCATTTAGTCTGTTGCGGCCTTTGAATACGTAGGTAGGCATAACTAAAAGCTCCGGAGTCTGGTTTAACTGTTAGACCGCTGGTCGAGTTCCGATCGGGCGTCCCTGGGCATACGGGCTCGGGTGTTGACTGCCATTCCCGGTGTTGATTCCGGACCCGCGCTCAATCAGTTCTTTGAGCTCGTCAACGTTGGATGACTGTTGCATGGCCGTATCCATTGTTATCTGGCGTTTGTGATAGAGCGAGGCGAGGGACTGATTGAAGGTCTGCATTCCATACTTGTCCTGGCCCGTCTGCATCATCGAATAGATCTGATGGACCTTATCTTCACGAATGAGGTTCCTGATTGCGCCGTTCGGAATCAGTACTTCAAGCGCCATTGCGCGTCCGCTCTTTTCCGCGCGCGGCAGGAGCGACTGGCACAAAATGCCTTCAAGAACCAGCGAAAGCTGCGCACGTATCTGTGATTGTTGTTCAGAAGGGAAGACATCAATGATGCGGTTAATCGTGGAGGCGGCCGAATTTGTGTGTAGTGTTGCCAGGGTCAGATGGCCCGTTTCAGCAATGCGCAATGCCGATTCAATAGTTTCGAGATCACGCATTTCGCCGACCAGGACAATGTCCGGATCCTGGCGCAAAGCGGTTCGCAAGGCTTCAGCAAATCCATGGGTGTCGGCATTCACTTCTCTCTGGTTTACAACACAGCCTTTATGATTATGCAGAAACTCGATCGGGTCTTCGATAGTAAGGATATGGTCGTGGCGGTCCCGATTGATTTTGTCCACCATAGCCGCCAGGGTCGTGGATTTACCCGAACCAGTAGGCCCAGTCACAAGAATTAACCCACGCGGTTTGTCGCACAGACTCTTAACAACTTCGGGAAGGCCAAGTTCTTCGAAGGGTTTGACTTCATAGGGTATCGCTCTGAAAACCGCTCCTACCGCGCCCCGTTGATTGAATAGGTTAGCGCGAAAACGGGAGAGGCCCTTGACGCCAAACGAGAAGTCCAATTCGAGCTGCTCTTCAAAGCGATGTTTCTGCGCGTCTGTGAGGACGGAGTAAGCCAGCTGCTTAGTATCCGCAGCCGTCAGCTGCCGGTAGCCTTCCAGCGGTCTAAGATGTCCATCGACCCGAACTTGGGGGGCGGAGCCAGTAGTAATGTGAAGATCGGAGCCGCCAAACTCTGAAAGCTTTCGCAGCAGTTCGGAAAGTGAGATTTGTGATGTGGTATCGTTTTGTGGCATCCAGGGCTGCTCCTGTAGGAGTCGAAAATCTTATTTGCTTGATGGCTCCCGCAAGGGAGAAGTATTGGCGCTGCGGATTTATTGGGTAATAGTCTTCGGTTGAAGAGAGGCCAGAAACTTTTGACCTTCTGCCGCCAGAGAACCTGAGAATTGTGACGGTGTGTTCAATGTCAAACTGTAGATTTTCCCGTCAACCTCAGCAAAATAGAAGTTCCATGACTTTTCCGGTGAACGACCATCGCTTGGAGTCTGAGCGATTACCACGAAGACACGAGCACCATTAACCTGACGCTCGTAATCGTTTATTACCCATCCGCCTGCATTGATCATCTTTTCAATAACAATTCGTCGTAAGTCCGAAAAAGCCACACCCGACAGCATGCGACTTTGTTCTCGCTGAGTCACAAAGGCAGGATTGGGGCGGCTTCGTGCAACTACCGAAAGAGTGGCTTGGCTAGGCGCAATCGCTTTGCTCTCTGTTTGAAATCTAACTTCGCCATTATTAGCTACCGTGGGGTTGTCCCATCCGGCGGGTAGTTTGCTAAGCAAAGTCGTCGAGACATCGCCGGTCGTTGTTTTGGCAAAAACTGGACCAAGTGTCGCCTTGCGATGTGCTTGCGCGGCAGCGCGCCGCAATCTCATGCGGGCACGGTGTCGTCGCCACCAGGCGCGCGAATGACGTCGATACCTTCGCTGCTGATGGGATGCAGAACTCTGTCGAATGCCATGCGCGGTGGAACTGGTGAAGGGCAGCATGACTACGACTGAAACCAACATCAAAAGTGATAGCGTGATTGTTCTCAACATAATAATCCTTCCTTCGATTAGGCAACCGTCTCGCGGACTACTTCCTCGAGAGTGGTCAGTCCAGCGCGAATCTTGTGCAAACCGGATTCGCGTAACGTGATCATGCCGTCTTCAATCGCCTTCTTCCTTAGCTCCAAAGATGAAGCTCCGATCAAGATCAGCTCACGAATTTCATCGTTGACTTCCATTACTTCGTAGAGGCCGATTCGGCCCTTGTAACCTGTGTTGTTACAAGTCGAACAACCCTTGCCCTTAAATGTCTTGAGCGACTTGACGTCCTCAGCGGTAAAGCCGACTTCCATCAAGGCTTCTGGCGGGGTCGGTTGTTCGCGTTTGCAATCTTTGCAGACGCGGCGAATGAGTCGTTGGGCCTGAATGAGGTTAACGCTTGTCGCCACGAGAAAGGGTTCGATACCCATGTTCATTAACCTGGAAATCGTGGAGGGGGCATCGTTTGTGTGCAGGGTAGAAAGAACAAGGTGACCTGTTAACGCCGCCTTGATAGCGATTTCAGCGGTTTCGAAATCTCGAATTTCACCGACCAGAATAATGTTAGGGTCCTGACGAAGAAATGAGCGCAACGCGGCGGCGAAATTTAGACCGATTTGCTCTTTCATCTGGACCTGATTAACGCCCATCAAATTGAACTCAACCGGATCTTCAGCGGTCATAATGTTGGTCTGGACTGTATTGAGCGACTGGAGTGCTGAGTAGAGCGTATTAGTTTTGCCGCTCCCCGTGGGGCCCGTAACCAGGACCATCCCATAAGGCTTCGAGATGTTTCTTTGGAACTTAACGAGAGACTCCGGCTCGAAGCCGAGCTTCGTCATGTCAAGCATCAGGTTTTCTTTATCCAGGAGACGGAGTACTACTTTCTCGCCAAACAGGGTGGGCAACGTCGAAACACGAAAATCGAGCTCACGTGACCTGGCGTCAATCTTCACCTTAATTTTTATTCGTCCATCCTGCGGCAGGCGTTTTTCGGAGATATCGAGTTTGGACATAATCTTGACGCGCGAAATTAATGCGTCGCGCATCTTGAGTGGTGGCCTCATTACATCGTAAAGAACACCGTCTATACGGAAGCGGATGCGAAGTTCCTTCTCATAGGGTTCAATGTGAATGTCTGAGGCGCCGCGACGAAGAGCGTCTACCAGAAGGACATTAACGAGTCGTACAACCGGTGCGTCCTCGCTGATCCTGGAGAGGGTTGCAAGATCAATTTCTTCGTTGTCTTCAAGTACTTCAACGTCTTCGGACCGATCTGTGTCAAACTCGATGGTATCCAGAGAGACAAGATCAGCATGTGTAATGCCACCGTTGGAACTCTTTGCATTAACGGGTTCGAAAGAGAGCTCATCAACGGAGAAGGAAGCCAACTCAATCTCCTTTGAGGCTCCGTAATATTTTGCGATCGCTTGCTGGATGCTTGCTTCGGCAACCACGACAGGCTCAACGTTCAACCCGGTCATGAACTTTATGTCGTCCATCGCAAACACATTGGTGGGATCGACCATTGCGAGCGTGAGGCTGGCTCCGACACGAGAGAGGGGAAGGACCGAGTATTTCTGGGCTACTTCCTGAGGTATGAGTTGAAGGACGTGTTCATCGATCTGGAAGAGGTCCAAATTAACCGAAGGAATCCCATATTGCCGTGAGAGGACGGCAGTAATCATATCGTCGGACACGAGGCCTAGCTTTACGAGATTGTAGCCCAAACGGCCCCCGTGTTCGCGCTGGTAATCAAGCGCTTCACGGAGATGCTGCGGGCTGATGAGATTCTCCCGAACGAGAATTTCGCCTAATTTTGCCGACATTTGTACCCCGGTATTGAGAGATCCTAGAAATGTTCACAAGAGGGCCTGCGATCGCGAGTAAGACTATGCAGGCTGGGAGTTTGGACAGCGGACGGTGCTAAACACCGTTGGGCAAGCATAGTACAAGTTGAACGACATAGCTGTCAACCGGTTTTTGGAACAACTTCGAGAGCAGTCCTGTTTTGGCTAACCCTCGATGGGTCTGGCCGAAACGAGCGACTTTTCGTAAAGTAGTCCGTAATTTCCTAAAGAAAAGTCGCGTTCGAGATAATCAAACAAAGGCCGCACCTGGAACTGTGAATCCAGGTACGGCCCCTATTTAGACTGTACTTTGAGGTTTACGGGCGGCGGCGCCGCGTTGGAGTTGTTTTTTCCGGAACCACTTTCTCCGTGTTCTTTAGTTCTGCCAGAATTGCCTTGGCGTCTGCTTTAAACTTGTGGGTTTCGGGGGCAACATCTACGTAATGCTGTAGGAAATTAGCCGCATCCTGATACTTCGCCTTATCGCCCGAGGCGAACAATGATAACCCGGCACCCAGATTGGCGTCAGGGTTATCCGGCTCCGCCGTTACTATGCCCTGAAATTCGGTGAAAGCCTTGTCCACCGCGCCGGCATCGAGGAGCAACTGGGCAGCGTCCAATTGCGCCTTGGCTTTTTTTACAGGATCCGTCTCGACAGCTATGTAGTCCTTGTAAGCAGCCAGTCCAGCATCTGCTTGCGACGGGTCGGCTTTACTTACGAAAAGCCGGTGAGCCTCCGCGTTAACAGTAAAAGCCGCCAACTTATTGTTGTTGTACTTGGCCAACTCGGCCGCATCGGTGGGAACCGGCTGCGCCTTGATCATCCCCACGGCTTTCGTGGTCGCCGCAGCAGCGGCACGAAAGTCCGATTTGGCACCCTCGATTCCCGACGCTTTTGCGGCTTCGTCCTTTGACGTGACGGCCGCATTGTAACGATTAACTCCTCGAGATGTATAAGCACGAGCTTCGTTTACCAAAAGTGCCGGTTGCTCCGGGTCAGCCGCCAGGCCCTCTTCATATTGTGCTATCGCCACGTCGTAGTTTTTTGCGGTAAAGGCTTCGTTACCCGCCTGGAAGGTTCTAGCAACAACCTCATTCGATTTCATTGCTTTCTCATTCTTGGCGGCGATCTCAGCGATCTTCTTTTCTTCTTCCGCAATCTTGGCCTTCTCTTCGGCGGTCGGTTGCCTTGCTTCTCCTGGGTCTGCGGCAGCTGTTTTAGCGCCGCGATTTGACGCCTTTATCTCATCAAGCGTAAGACGCCGTCCATCGCCAGGTGACAACTCAATCATGTAGTCGGTGTCTCGGCCTGCCTTAACGTTTGGAGCCCAATTAGGCTGAGCGTCAGGATGACTGGCTGCGACGATGTAGGTTCCGACATAAGGCAAACCGGCGAAGACGAATTCGCCCTTCTTATTCGTCTTGGTCGTGTATTTTCCGGAAAGATCAGTCCGAAAAACGTCGATGGCCGCGTCGCTCGCAGGAATTTTGGTGCCGTCAGCTTGTTTTAGAACTACATGACCGCGAAGCTGTCCGACCTGTGCGGAGGCGATCAGATTTGCCGAGATGATGAGTGTAACGCCGGCCAGCAGAGGTAAAAGGTATCTGCGAAACATCTAAGATTCCTCCAGGACTATGTAAAAGAATTTGGAATTACGGGAGAGGCCATAAGATGCGCTGGGGTCTCTCCTGGTTGTAATCTGTCGCGAAGAAGCGACTAAAGTTAATAAGCAAACCTCTTACTGTCAAGCAGATATGAAACGGGATCTCTGACACCCGCCTCGCGAAACGCCCTCAGACGGAGTGCACAGGAATCACAGTCGCCGCAAGCCTGCTCAGACTCTTTATAGCAAGACCATGTCAGCTCCAATGGCGCATTAAGTCTCTGCCCGAGAGCTACTATTTCGTACTTCTTCATTGCGATCACAGGTGTCTTGATCTGAATATTAGTTTCCGGCTTTGTCCCCAAAGATATGACGCGCTGAAAGGCTTCGTAAAACTCCGGACGGCAATCCGGATAGCCAGAAGAATCTTCGGCAACTGCCCCTATGTAGATAGACTCTGCTTCAATTGTTTCCGCCCAACTCGTCGCGATGGAGAGGAAATGAGCATTGCGAAACGGCACGTAGCTCGTCGGTATGCCCACGCTGGTGAGGTTTGGCGAGGTGACGGTGATGTCTTTGTCAGTGAGGGATGAGCCGCCAATTTTGGATAGCTGCTCTAACGAAACAACAAGGCGCTGTTCTACGCCGTAGTGCCCGGCTATTTCCTCAAAGGCGCGGCGTTCACGTGCTTCTGTCCGTTGTCCATATGAGATGTGCAGGAAAGCCAGTTGATTGACCTCCCGGTGGGCTATCGCAGCGGTTACACAAGAGTCCATGCCGCCCGATACCAGGCAAACGGCGATGTCCGAAGTAAGCTTCCTTTCGGAGCTTTCAGGAGCTTCGTAGGGTGAGTCATCGTGCCCGCCCATTAAACTGCGCGCGCCTCCGGTCCCCAAATATACTTATGAAGTTGAAGTTGCAGCCGAACGTCCAGGCCGCTGCCAGATACCCAATCCGCAAGGTCCTTTAGATCTATAGCGCCCCAGGCGGGAGAAATCAGGATCTTTGCGCGCCTGTCGAGCTCGTAACGTTTGATTATATTCTGAGTGAAAATCCAATCTTCGAGACCGGCAATCACAAACTTGACTTCGTCTTTATCCGGCCGCAACCGTTCGAGGTTAGGCCAATGGTTGCGTTCCTCTTCACCAGACGCCGGGCACTTTACATCGAGAATAATCTTTGCCCTCGAGTCTACGCGTTCAGTTGAGATGTAGCCACCCGTCTCAACGAGCACCTCATATCCCTCGGAGCATAGTCGCTCAATAAGTATGAATGCTTCGTCCTGTGCCAGGGGCTCTCCGCCGGTTACTTCCACAAGCTTACATCCAAACTCGCGAACCTGATCCATTACATCATCAAGGGAAACGTATTCGCCGCCGCTAAACGTATATTCGCTGTCACACCAAGTACAGCGCATGGGACAACCCGTGAGGCGAACGAAGGCGCAGGGCCGACCAGCATGCGTCGACTCTCCTTGAATGGAACGAAATGTTTCTGTAACTCTAAGCACTAAGCCACTCAGTCCAAACAATACACTGCATTTGGGTTGTCAATTCTGGATTCTTCGAAAACAGATTGACTGACGCCCGGGCATTTGGAAAATTTGAATCTAGCCCAGCCAACCATGGGTGTCAAAGTTAGTTGGGTAATCGCCGACCGTTCGGCAACTTGAATTTGGGAATGACATCAAAGCTGTTGAAAGAACGGCCCAAATGGCGTCACTTGCGTGATAGCATGAAGGCCATACGGCATTCGAGAATTCCCCCGTGAACCAAAGAACTATCCAAATCGAAAAGCTTCTCTCCGTAGGCGCCAGCCGCCTGCTTGCTCGAGCGTCAGAAACTCACTCCCTGACCAGTGAGACTCTCATACCACGAATTAGAGCAGTCGTTAGCAAATACGTTCTAAGGGACGACGAGAATGCTTCTTTTGAGGCAATAACCGATTTCATCGAAAAACTCCAGGCAGATGACCTTTGTTTGATTGTCGCTTGCGAACAGGGAAACGAAAAAGCCTGGACCGATCTAGTAGAGCGTTTTTCCACCACGGTCCGTTCCGCGGCGCGATCGGCGAGTTCGAATGAGGAGGGCGCCGAAGATCTAACCCAGTCGATCTGGGCCGAACTTTATGGCCTGCGTGTGCGCGAGGACGGAAAGCCTGCCGGCAAGCTTGCATACTATTCTGGACGAGGTTCACTGGCCGGTTGGTTACGGGCCGTTGTGGCTCAGCTTGCCGTTGATCAGCATCGCAAACAGTCGCGATTGGTGCAGACTGAAGAAGACTCCGACTTTGATCGAATGATTCAGGAAGGGCAGGATGAAAACGATTGGACTGGCCATGGGGGCGTAGTCAATCCTGAGCTGGAGGTTTCTGCAAAGCTGGCGGGTGCTGAAATGCAAAAAGCGCTGGCTATGTCGGTCCAACAACTTTCAGCGGAGGATCGTCTCCTGGTGAAACTCTACTATTTTGACGGTCTCCGCCTGCGGGAAGCAGGAGCCTTGCTCGGCGTGCATGAAGCCACCGCCAGCCGCAGGTTAACTCGGATTCATGCAGATTTGCGGAGGCAGGTAGAAAACAGGCTGATAGAAAAAGGCTGGAGTAGGCCCGAAACAGAGCGCGCGTTTTCCGAGATTGCTCTCCACCTTGAAGCGGATATTGAACCGTTGCTGGCCGGTGAAGGTGTCTTAATAAGTAAGGAAAACGAGATCGCGGGCTGAAGTTAATGGGAAACGAGTTCGGAGAAAGCTTTACTGCAAGCATTGGGGTCCAAAAGCGTTCATAAGAGGGCATAGAAACAACCAGGTAAGATGAAACAGGACAAGAACAACGAAATGGATCTTCTGCTACGGTCTCTCGCGAGGGGCCGGGGAGGCGAATCGTCATTGGACGTGGGGCAGGCTTCCACGAGTGGAAAGGGAGTTTCTAATCACCTTGATGCGGACGAATTAAGTTGCTTTGCTGAGGGCGTACTGCCGGCTCCCGCACGAGAGCGTTACATAGCTCATCTGGCTGATTGTGAAAGCTGCCGTGGCGTTGTCGTTAATCTGATGCAGGCCTCGGGTGTGGCAGTTAGACCGGAACCTCTCGAGCAGAAAAGTGGAGCCGGCTTCTGGCACAAAATAGGCGCGCTGTTCTCTCCGCCGGTTTTACGTTACGCGGTTCCGGTGGTGGCGCTAACCGCCGTTATCGCAATCAGCTTCCTGGCATTCCGACAACAGCGGGGTTCTGACCTCGTCGCCAGAAACGAACCGATCATTTCCTCGGCCCCGGCGGTGACAAACGAGCAGCAGTCTGGATCAGCGTTGCCTCAATCGAGTCTTGAGACAACGACGAAACTTCGGAGCGGTGCCGAGTCTCCCGCCCAGGCAGACTCTGATAGGTTTAAGAGTGCATCCAAAGATGAAAGGACAAGCGTTGCTCAAGGCTCAGCTACAATCGCGGGTGCAAGTGTGCCTACCCCGTCACCACTAAAAGATTCGATGCAATCCAAACAGGGTTACACCGTGGACGGTTCTCGACCAGTTTTTGCACCGGAGCCTCAAGCGGCTCCAGCTCCTCCACCTAAAGCTGCGCTGAACGAAGTTGACAAGGCGGCCGCGGTTCAAAAAGAAGAAGTGAGCAGGCGCGAAGTCCAGGCGCTTCCAAGGGAGGAAGAGAAGAATCAGCCGCGTGATGACGCTGGAAGGCATGGACCGGCGAGGAGCAACACGACCCTGTCGGGCAGCAAACGGGCCGAGGGTTTAATGACTGAATCCCGGGACTCCGTGTCCAAAAGCAAAAAAGACTCCGACGACGAGGTTGAAACACGAACAGTTTCCGGTCGACGTTTCCGACGTCAGGGTAGTCTTTGGATTGATACCGCTTATGATTCATCGCGAGGAACTATCACCCTGTCGCGTGGCTCGGAGCAATTTCGTGCCCTGGTAGCTGACGAACCCGGAATCCGCACGATCGCTGAAAAACTTGATGGCGTCGTAATTGTTGTTTGGAAGGGCAGAGCCTACCGGATTCAGTAAGCCACTTCGACCCCCTAAATGTTTCTTCATCATTCGTTCTGGCGATTCGCGTCATCTCTCGTAGCGGATCACCCCCGCAGTCAACAGATTCCTTAGGTGATTCCTTAGTGGTACATTACATGGGTCCGGCACACGAATACCTTCCCGGAGGCATTATGTATTGTCCATCATGCGGCAGTGAAATTACTGTTGAACTCAAATACTGCAGCCGCTGCGGTGCGAATCTTTCGCTAACTCCGGCAAGCTATCCGGCCCCGGCGGCAGCGCCCATAAGGCTTACAGCGCCCACGGTGGTCCTGGGACTAACAATTACCGGCGGCCTTGGCATCATATTCGGCGGGGCTTCGGAATTGGCCCAACTGCAACTCCATCCCGCCGCCATCACCTGGATGGTAATTTTTAGTCTTGCCATGCTATTTGGCTGTACTGCGTTACTACTTAGTTTTTGGTCCAAAATGTTTGCGTCGAGTCGAGCAGCGCATCCATCACCGCCCGCTCTTCGGACTCCCCCGCAAATACCTGTATCACAACAACAACACCTGCCGCCGCGTTTTGAACCAGTGCCCAGCGTAACGGAGCACACTACCCGAACATTTAATCGCTTGTATCCAGAAGGCTCCGATCCTGGTGCGCGATAACTCCTGACTTTGGATGGCCGACCCTATGACATTGATGCCACGAAGCAAACGACTAAGACTCGTAATCTCAACCGCAGCACTCTTACCGGCCTTGCACATCCTGCTGCTCTCCCTGAACTCAGCAACAGCGCAGACCGCGACCATGGTGACCAAACCAAGCCCCCAATTGCGCTCATCGAGATCACCCGCTGCCGTCAGGAATAACCAACAGATAGTGCGACTGATTCAAGAGATTGACGCGCGAAACATAGAGCGTTCGATTCGCAAGTTGGTTTCTTTCGGCACTCGCAACACGCTGTCAACGCAAGATGATCCAAAACGCGGCATCGGCGCTGCGCGAGATTGGTTGTTTAGTGAATTTTTGACGGCAGCAAAAAGTTCTGGCGGACGTATGACCGTAGAGAAGCAAACGTTCGAACAGCCCAAAGCCGCGCGTGTCCCGCAACCGACGATGTTGACAAACATTGTCGCGACGTTGAAGGGCAATCAACCTGAATCCGAGCAGCGGATGTACGTGGTGAGCGGCCATTACGATTCGATGTGTACCAGCCCGACGGATGCAAAGTGTGACGCGCCCGGAGCAAACGACGACGCCTCAGGCACCGCGGCCGTGCTGGAGATGGCGCGCGTGATGGCGAAATACAAATTCGATGCGACCATTGTCTTCATGACGGTGGCCGGTGAAGAACAGGGGCTACTTGGCTCGACTTACTTTGCTGAGCAAGCGAAGAAGAGCAATCTCGACATCGAAGCGATGTTTACTAATGACATCATCGGGAGCTCGATCGGCGGAAATGGAGTTCACGATGCTCGCACGGTTCGGGTTTTCTCAGAAGGTGTGCCTTCAAACGAAACGCCGGCGGAAGCAACTACGCGGCGCAGCGTTGGCGGCGAAAACGATTCTGCTGCGCGGCAACTCGCGCGTTTTATTAAGGAGACCGCCGCAGCTTACATTCCCTCTATGAAGGTGATGATGGTCTATCGTCGCGATCGTTACGGGCGCGGCGGCGATCACATTCC
>Ga0070697_100000108_pt1 | contig 64148 bp, 53 predicted proteins | sample KBSK1501metaG_FD_65475 | JGI IMG/M metagenome (GOLD analysis project Ga0070697, IMG submission 65475) | Corn, switchgrass and miscanthus rhizosphere microbial communities from Kellogg Biological Station, Michigan, USA - KBS K1-50-1 metaG | ecosystem: Host-associated > Plants > Roots >... | reverse complement strand
CTCCGTAGAGATTCTCCATCAGCAACATGTCGTACTGGTAGGGGTTCATTACCAGTTGCATGCAGGTGTTGTCGACGATGTGTTCGCCATAGGTGATCTCGGGATACTCTTTCGAGACATCGCGCGAGCAGCGGATGAAGAGCCCGTCCGACATCTTCATGATGTTTGCTTTGTGAATGGCGTGGATCTTCTTGCGCTTGTTCTTGCGTGCGTATTCGAATGCGAAGCGGGCGATGCGCGTGGACGCTTTCTCAGTGATGATTTTCAGACTCTCGACCACGCCGGGGACCACTTCGTGTTCAATGCCGGAGTAGAGTCCCTCGGTGTTTTCGCGGACGATGATGAGATCGACATCAGGATAGCGCGTCGGGATATGCGGAAGATTGCGGATCGGCCGGAAATTGGCGTAGAGCTCGAATTTCTTGCGCAGCGCGACGTTGATGCTGGCGAAGCCTCCGCCGATCGGCGTAGTGACCGGACCTTTTAGCGCGACTCGGTTGCGCTCAATGGAGTCGATGAGATCCTTGGGAATGTACTCCTTGTATTTTTCGAAGGCCTCGGCGCCAGCCTCATAGGTTTCCCAGCTGAATTTCAACCCCGTGGCTTCAAGGATGCGGACGGCGGCCTGCGTGACCTCAGGGCCGATGCCGTCGCCGGGGATCAATGTGATCGTGTAGGCCATTCTGTTCGTTGAGAGGTTTCTGTCGTCCCACGGGACTCGCTCAATTTGTTTGGCCACCCCGGGCTTTACGCCCGGGGCTTCATTATTCCGCCGCTTCGCGGCTGCCGCAGAGCAGATGATCACAGCATTGCCAAACATTCCAAATTACACGAAATTACGAACCCCCCATCGCATCTCCGGGGGTTGTGGCATTGTGTTGTACGCCACGGCTGTCGCGATCTGCTGCCCTCCAAGTCGGGAACTTATCCACTAGGACGGAGCGGTATTGGGAGTGCAAATTTGAACGTATTCGGGTTCGATGTAAATCGATTCGAGTTGCGGGCTCTCCTCGTAGTTCACCCACATCGAGTTGAATCAACGGACCCTGAAAACCCCTGATTGGGAAAGTTTTTCCCAAGCAAAGTTGAAATAGCTCCGTCGTGTTGAACTCGTCATCCGGTAGTTTCGGTGGAATGCCCACCACTCGCACAATGTCGCCGACCTTTAGCTGTGGTTCAGTCATTGAGTTTTCATCGCAGCTTTGCCGCGAGTCTCGGGCGCTTCTTTCGTCCGAATCAGATCCTTCAGCTCATCCATGAACTCCTTGACGTCCTTAAAATCCAAGTACACGGAGGCGAAGCGGACGTAGGCCACTTTGTCGTAGCGGCGTAGGCGGTTCATGATCAACTCGCCGAGTTCGCTGGTCTTGCGCTCGCGCTCGGGAGATTCGATGACGAATCCTTCCGCTTCGTTGACGATCTGTTCCAACTTGCCGATCGGGACGGGACGTTTCTCGCAGGCTCGCAGCAGGCCATTCAATACTTTTTGGCGGTCGAATTTCTCGCGGCGGCCGTCCTTCTTGACGACCATGTAGGGAATCTCGTCAATGCGCTCATAGGTAGTGAAGCGCTTCTCACACTTCAGACACTCACGGCGGCGGCGGATGGAATCGGCTTCCTTACTCTCGCGCGAGTCCACCACCTTATCATTTGCGAATCCGCAGAAAGGACACTTCATGGCGCTTGGGGCTGAAGGCATTGTAACAGGCGAGGGCGGAGCCGAAAGCCCATGGGATGTGGCCGGAATGCTGAGGGAGACTGGCGTCGCAATGCTTCAGCGAGCCGGAGACGGCGGCGCCGGAGCGGTCTCTTCTTCTTCCCTCTCCTCGGCGTGACTTTCCTTGGAAAGTTTTCGCAGCGAAAGATGCTCGCGGTGGGCAAAATACAACCCCACAGGAATGCATGCCATGAACGTAACCAGCCAAAGCAGGATGCCGCAGCTCACCGCCAGTTCGGGCGGAATTCCGTAGACAACCTGTAGCGCGCTGATCACCGCGAGCTGGCTGCCACCGCCCACTGCTGGCAATTGCACGATCGAGCCCACCATGCTGAACCCCATGAGCAGAAGAACATGAGGAATACTCATATTGCTAAGGTGAGGCCGGTCGCCGACTTTCTTGATACGCTTGCCTTTTTTCGTCAGCCAGAATTCGCCGTGATGTTCCTTGATGATGAAACCCTTCTGCTGCAGGGCGGAATTCAGCGAGACTACGACGTCGGGCATGAGCGGTTGTCCCGCCAATTCTGGCATCTGGGCTAGCTTGGCTGTTTCCACATCGACTGACGGTGGGCCTTCTTCTTGTTCGGCTTGAGTCGCTCCCGGCTCCGGAGGATACGCATGCGCTACCTGGCGGTAGGCCAACGCGATCAGGAACCACATGACCAGCGAAACGACGATTAGCTTAACCAGCGACTTGCCGCTGGCGATGGTGTTCAGGCCCTCGCCGAAGGCGCGGACTTTCTGATCGACATGATGGGCTAATCTCTCCGAAATGCGGGAAGTTACCCTATGCAGAAAGCTTGCGACCTGATGTCCACGTTTGCGGATCATGACGGCAGTGAAGGTCATGAGCGCTACCAGGCCGCAGAGTGCCAGCGCCGCAAAGCGAAATTTCTCCACATAAGGGTTACCCCGAATTTCGGTAGGAGCGAAGACATCAATCGTCAGCAACACAGTAAATGCGCCGATATCGAAGATGCGTTCCACCGTCCAGACTCCGACTTGCGAGGAGAAAGAAACATTCTCCTTGAGCGCGATCAGGTAAGGCCGGATGAACTCGCCCGGACGGCCGAGCAGGGCGAGCCCGGTGAATCCTATGAAGGTTGGCGGGACGAGGCGCGCGGTGCCGGTCTCACGCACCGGTTCCAGGAAAACCTTCCAGCGAAGCGCGCGTAGAACGTAGGTAATGTAGATCAGTGCGATGGCGCTGAGGATGTGCCATGGGTCCACATGGCTGGCATGGCGGAACTTGGCCCAATCGAAAGAACGCCAGTGCTGCACCTGGAGATAAACCAGGGTGCAGAGGATTCCCAGCAAAATGGCGGTGGTGAGGATACGCTTCTTGGTCATTTACCCGAGACGCCCAGATCCGAACAGGTACGCACCGATCCTCATGCCAAGGTAAATGACGCCGAGTGAAGGGTCAAACGGCGTTGGTCGACTATCGCAAGGCAGCTTTTCGTGGGAATTAGTGTTCTTGGTGTTTGCGAGAAAGTTATTCAACCACAAAGCAAACGAAGTCCAGAGAGGAAAATCTCTTGCGGCGTTCTAGAACGATTGGGTTGATCGAACGGGTTTAGCGGGACGCCTGCCGCAACGAGTCGGAAGCTGCTGGAGGTTGACTGGACGCGGTCTTCCGGGCTGCAGTCTTGACTGCTTTCGCCTTGCGGGCGGCCTTTTCCGCAGCCTTCCTTTCGGCTTCCGCGGCTTTTTTCTGCGCCAGCTTCTTGCGATTGAAATCGCGAACTATCCTGGCAACGTAGGCGCGGGTTTCGTAATACGGAGGAACGCCGTGGTATTGCTGCACGCGCTGCGGCCCCGCATTGTAGGCGGCAAGCGCCTTAACCAGATCGAAGTTATAGCGTTCGAGTAGCTCCCGCAGATACTTGGTGCCGCCTTCTACGTTGGCGTTGGGATCGAAACTGTTAGCGACTCCCAGTTGCGATGCGGTCTGCGGCATCAGTTGCATCAGTCCGCGCGCTCCCTTGGGGGAAACGGCGCGGGGATTGAATCCGCTCTCGGCGTGGATGACGCTGTTGATCAAATCGGGGTCAATCTTGTGCTGATCGCTGATGGAATTAATGAGTTCATTCAGGTTCTGAGTTTTTTTTGGGCTGGGCGCGATCAGCTTGGGTGTGACTTGTGGAGCGGCAGCCGGGGCGAACGTTGTAACTGGTGTGGACGCTGGTGCTGCTGGTGTGAGATCTTTTTCGAAGTGATCGATGTCGGCGGTAGGGACGTCGACGAAGCTGCCGGAGGTGTTATCCGGATAAAGGCGAGTGATCTGGCCTATTACCTGCCGGCGTTCGTGGCGGATGGTAAAGCCGTTATGGAGGACTGCAATGTCGGCAGCTTGAGCCCCGAAAGCAATTGCCATTGCCGCACTTAGCACCGCGAGTTTGATCCAATTCTTCAAGTTTCTTGCCTGTGCCCTCGAGCTTACCCTAAGACCTGCTCTATCGCTGCGGCGACCCCGCTTTCGGCATTGGAAAGCGTCACCGACCAGCCGTCGCGCCGGAGTTCTTCCGACGCATTTCCCATGATAAACGGGTGTCCGGCAAAGGCAAGCATTTCTATGTCGTTGTAGTTGTCTCCGATGGCCATGACCTGCTCGCGCGCAATGCCTCGGTGCCGAGCCCATCTTTCAAGCGCGTGACCCTTGGAGCAGCCAGCGTTCAGGACGTCCACGATCGAGAGATCGCGAATAGGATACTCAGTACGCAGCACCGTGGTCTTATTCTCCAGGCTACTCGCGGCCAAAGTTTTCAACACTTCGTGCATACGCGGGATGGGTCCGCAGAACATGGCCTGGACCGGATCAGTGATCAGGGATTTTTCTATGGGAATCACAAAATCGATGTATTGCAGGTTTTTTTCGAGCCAGCGTTGAATGCTGCCGTTGAGCTCTTGCATGTGCTCCAGGACAATGGCCCCTTTGGATTCGGTGTCGAAGGTCAGTACGGTGTTACCGCGGAATTCACGCATGGCTTGGCAAAGCTGGCGGCAAGTGACGGCGGGCAGCAGATCGCGATGAAAAGTCTCTCCGCTCAGAGAGCGAGTGATCGCGCCATTGGAACTGATGATCCACAGATCGAATCCGAGCTGCTGCACGATGGGCAACGCAAAGGTGTGGCGGCGGCCCGTGACCACTACTACTTCCACGCCTTCTTCGCGCGCCCGGCGAACAGCGCCGAGATCAGCGGCAGAGATCTGGAATTCCGGGTTCAGCAGGGTGCCATCGATATCGATGGCCAGCAGGCGGACGGGAAGTTTAACCATCTCAAATTCTAACATTGGGCGGTTCTGCAAAGGACCTGGGCGCCAGCTGATTGCCGCTTTGCCAATCGCCGAACTGCAGTCCGCCCGAAAACAGCCACGGATAATTGGCCATCGGCAATGCTTCCGCTCACTTATAGATCACAAATCCCGCCTCGGGAACGGTGAGTTGCACCGCTTTGCCGTTGCGGGCGGCTACAGGGAGTGTTGAGCCGATCTGCGCCGCATCCGTCGAGTACAGGCATGACAGCTTGTCTCCCGCGGCATGAAGATCATTGTCGATGGTCACCCACGCACTTGAAGCAAAATTGGGATCGGTATTCACCGCGACCAGGAGTTCCTCGTCCACGAACATACGTGACCAGGCGACTACCGAGCGCGTCCGATCGCCGAGAATTGTGGGGAACCCGAATGTTGCGCCGTCTCCGGAAATCTGCCGCAGATATTGCCGTCCCCGGCGTAGCGCGATTTCGCGGCGGTGAATGGCGATGATCTTGGCCAATTCAATATAGATGGAATTACTTTCATCGAAGAAATGACGGTTCCGGCTCCGGAAGGCACCAAAAGCGCCGCCGAACATGGCTTCGCGGATGTAACGATCGTTTCCTCCCGCGCCATCGAAGGCCTGCTCGCTGCCGTAATAAATACAGGGTATTCCAAGGGTACAAAGGTTGAGCGCGATTGCGCTCAATATCAGCTCGTCTCCCTGATCGTTGGCGCAGAAGCGCGCCTTGTTGTCTCCCTTTCGGATCTGGTCATGGTCATCGATCATGGTGACGACTTTGTTGCGGAACCAGACGTGTGAATCTTTATCCACCTGGAGTGAGTTGCGGAACAAGTCGAAGTAGTCTATGGGATTCCGGTAGCCCTTGATCAGGTACTCAAGTTTGTCCTGCACGTCATCTATGCCCAGTGCAGCATCGATCCCGGTAGTCTCGACGGTGTTGAAGGCTTTCACGCGGCCGCCGGTTACTTCACCCAGCAAAAGGAAATCTTCTTTGCCCAGGCTTTGTGCAAACTCGTGAATCACCGACGCGAAGTAGCGGGTGGGACCGTCTCCCATATGTTTCACGGTATCGATCCGGAAGCCATCCAGATCGGCGAATGCGATCCAGAATTTGTAGACTTCACACAGATTCTTCAACCCAGGGGTCGGAGAGAAAGTGTTCGGATCTCCGAGGCCGAGGTCGATATCCTTGAGATCGGAAAAATCGCCTTCCAGATATTCAGGATCGTAATCCCAATTCTTGATGTAGCCCTTGCGGGTGAAGATCGAAGCGTCCTGAAAATCCTGAGGCCAGACTGCGCCATCGGGGAAGGCAGTGGGAAATGTTTTCGGATCAAGCCGGCCAAACGGCAGCGTGGGATTTCCTGTCGGATCGTTGAAGCCCTTCACCTCATAAACGTTGCCGGTCCAGGGCTGCATGCCGTTAGTGTAGGAAAAGACGTTCCCGGAGTGATTCAGGATAATGTCCTGGATGACGTAGATACCGTTCTCGTGCGCGGCCTGTACGAGTTTGCGCAGATCGTCCCGCGTTCCGAAGTGGGGATCGATTTCAATAAAATTCTGTACCCCATAGCCGTGATAGGTCGGCTGGAAAGAAACTTGCTTGAAAATGGGTCCAACCCACAACGCGGTCACGCCCATGCGCCGCAGATAACCTAGTTTGCTTGTGATGCCGCGAAGCGTGCCTCCCACCCAAACTCCACCGGCATCGCGCCAGTTCTGGGCATCGGATGCGGTCTTGATTGCGTTCCCTGAATCCTTGCTTTTGTCGTAAAGCGGAACGGTGCCGGTCGTAACTTTCTTGCCCGTAACATCAAGGTAGTCGCGTTCTTTGCCATCGGAGAAACGATCGGGCAGCAGGAAATACAGCACCTGGTCTTCCCAGGCAACTGGAGAAGGATGGAATGTCTGTTTCAGAAGCGGAGCCCAATTCAAATCAGATAGACGTTGTCCGGGCATGGCGGAGGACCTCCAGGCGGGTACGTCTACTCTACTCCGTGCTGGAAACTTGGTGTAGGCAGGCGCGGGAATTTCTGGTTTCCGAACAGAGCTTCAGAGGCTAAAGATACAAAGGCGAACAGGGGAAAGACTAACTGCGCTAATCACGAGTAAGGCAGCAAGCCGCGTCCGCGCTGCGCGGCATGATATAGTTTCGCGCATTCACCATGGGTTCACTGTTGTTTTCCGCATTTTCCTGGTGGGCGATTCTGCTGAGGATAGTGGCCATCGTTCACTTTATTCGCCGCCGGCCAGATTTTTTCTGGCTGTGGATCATCCTCGTGCACTGGATTGGCGCGCTGGTCTACATCGCTGTGGAAGTCATCCCCGACATGGGACTGCTGCGGGGATCGTTCAAAGCTTTCCCGCGAAGACGCAGAATCAACGAACTCGAAGCTGCAGTCCTGGACAATCCCTCCGCCGGAAACTATGAAGAATTGGCTGACCTTTATCTGGAAGAAGGGAAGTACGCTCGCGCTCGCGAGTGCTACGACAAAGCCATATCCGCGCGGACCGACTCACCCGATCCGTTCTATCGCCGGGGCATTGCCGAGATTCAACTGGGCGACTTTGCCGCCGCGGTACCGGATCTGGAGCGCGTGGTAATGAAAGATGCCAAGTACGATTTTCACCGCGCCAAGGGATTGCTGGCTCACGCTTACGCCAATACCGGTCAGCCGGAGAAGGCTGGGCCGATGTTTCAGGAAGTGACCCGGATATCGACTCTGTCCGAAACGTATTTCAACTACGCAAGCTTCTTGGCTGCGCAGGATCGAAATGTCGAGGCGCGCGAGTGGGCGCAGCGCATCCTAGCCAAGAAGCCGACCATGCCCGGATATCTGAAGCGGCGCGAGCGGCCATGGTTTCGGAGAGCGAGTGGGCTGCTGAAGCGTCTGCCCGTGTAAGGGCGGCAGGTTTCAGATCTCAGGCTTCAGCTCTCGGCTTTCCTCCTTCGTCCGTCTGGAGGCTGTCTTTCGCCACCGTGTGATCCCCAATCCCGAGACCTTGAAACTGTGAAACCTTGAAACTGTGAAACCTGCCACACGCCTGAGACCCACTCTTCCAGGTGCTACACTTTTCTGCCGTGGCTCCCATCCTTCATCTGGAATGCACTCGATGTGGCGCGCGGATCAGCGCCGATCGTCCGCAGACCGTCTGTCCGAAAGATGGCGGCGTACTCTATGTCCGCTACGGTCTTGAACAGTTAAAGCAACACTTTAATGCGTCATCACTGGCCGGACGCGCACCAAACATGTGGCGATATGCGGAGGTGTTGCCTGAGGCGGAGCCGGTTTCCCTTGGCGAGGGCTTCACCCCGATGCTGCCCAGCCGTGAGTATCCCAATGTGTACATCAAAGATGAGGGCCTGAATCCCACAGCGTCGTTCAAGGCGAGAGGCATGTCGGTTGCCGTAACCATGGCGAAGTCGTATGGGCTGAAGAAACTGGCGGCGCCTTCGGCAGGAAACGCGGGAAGCGCGCTTGCGGCGTACGCGGCCACCGCAGGCATCGAGGCGCACATCTTCATGCCCCGTGATGTGCCCATGGCCAATCGCGTCGAGTGCGAAAGTTACGGGGCGCACGTCACGCTGGTGGATGGGCTGATCAGCGACTGTGCCCGGATGGTGGCCGAGGGCAAAGAAACAGAAGGCTGGTTTGACGTCTCCACCCTCAAAGAGCCGTTCCGTGTCGAAGGCAAAAAGACCATGGGATACGAAGTTGCGGAGCAACTGGGATGGCGGCTACCGCAGGGAATTATTTATCCGACTGGTGGCGGAGTCGGCCTGATCGGAATGTGGAAGGCCTTTGACGAGATGGAAAAGCTGGGCTGGATCGGTTCGGAGCGTCCACAGATGGTCGCCGCCCAGGCAGAGGGATGTGCGCCCATCGCTAAGGCGTGGGATGAAGGTAAGCCAAATGCCGAGTTTTGGCCCGATGCATCCACTTTGGCCGCCGGACTTCGCGTGCCCAAGGCGTATGGCGACTACCTGATCCTCGATATTCTCAAGCACAGTGGCGGGGTGGCGCTGACAGTTACAGACGAAGAGATCATGGACGCGTTGCAGCATTGGGCGCGGGTGGAAGGCGTGTTTGCCGCGCCGGAGGGAGCGGCGGCATTGGCGGCTTATCGCAAGTTGCTGGCGAGTTGCTTCTTCGGCGAAGAAGATTCGGTCGTGCTGTTTAATACCGGGTCAGGACTGAAGTATTTGGATGTGATTGATGAGTACGCAAAGCGTGGACGCGAGGAGCCTGCTTCGCGCAAGATTGGTGGAATAATCGGGCCTTATTGAAGGGCTGACTTCGAACCTCGGATCTCGGACTTCAGACATCGGACCGCAGACCTCGGACGTCGGCCCTCCGGTTAATTGGGCACTCGATTTGTGTGAGCGACTACGAGTAAAACTCCGAGGACAGAATGTCCGAGGTCCGATGTCTGAAGTCCGATTCTTATGACTGAACATCTTTACTATCACGATTCGTTTCTTTACGAATTTGAGGCGGAAGTTCGGAATGTTGTCTCGGATTCACGCCCGGCTTTGATCCTTGACCGCACGGCTTTTTATCCCACCAGTGGTGGGCAAGTGTTTGACACCGGGTGGATCCTGCCGGCGAATAGTCCGGATCAGAAGCTTCGGGTTACAGAAGTCGAAGAGCGCGACGACGGAACCATTTTGCACTTTCTGGAATCGGCACCGGCGATCGAGAAGGGAACGCGCGTCCGCGGATTGATCGATATTGACCGCCGGCGCGATCACATGCAACAGCATTCCGGGCAGCATGTGCTCTCGGCGGCATTCGTGCGCTTGTTCCAGATGCCTACGGTTTCGTTTCATATGGGCGCGGACTACTGCTCGATCGATCTGGATACCAAGACCCTTTCTGCGGAACAAGTGGAAGCTGCGGAAGCTTTGGCCAACGATGTCGTCACCCAGAACCGGCCGGTGGAGGTTCGCTTCGTTACCCAGGAAGAAGCGCGTGGCCTGGGGTTGCGCAAACTGCCTCCGCAGGAAAAAGATCAATTGCGTTTGATTGATATTCACGATTTTGATCTGACTGCTTGCGGCGGGACCCATGTTGCAGGCACTGGGCAGATTGGATGCATCCTGCTGCGGAAAACTGAGAAAGTGAAGCAGGGCTGGCGGGTGGAGTTCGTTTGCGGCAAGCGGGCGGTGGCAACAGCGCGGCGGGATTACACAGTGCTGACGGAAGCTGCGGGCCTTTATTCGAGTCGTCTCTGGGATGTGCCCCAGCAGATACGCAAGGCGCTGGAAGAATCGCGGGTGTCGCGCAAAAGGCGCGAGCAACTTCTGGAAGAATTGGCCGAGCTGCATGCGTCACGCATCCTGGATGAAACCCCTGAGACTGGTGGCCGGAAAGTTGTTGTGCGTGTCTTGGCGGATCGCGACCTGACGTTTATCAAATTATTGGCGCAACGATTGACCCGGCAGGGTGGGAATGTGGTTGCATTGCTCGCTGCCACATCTGGTCAACCCGCGATGGTGTTCGCCGCATCCCCGGGACAGCCGTTCGACATGGGTGCGCTCATGCGAGAAGCGCTGGAAAAACTGGGTGGCCGCGGCGGCGGCAGCAAAGATATGGCACAGGGCGGACCGCAGCAGGTGGAGGCAATCCCGCAAGTTCTAGCGGAGCTAGAGAGCAAAATACAGGGCTGATGCCCGATAGCTGTGTTAGCATCACAGGCCGGTCATTCGTCCTTCGAGGAGAACTCGCCTTAGGCTTTGACTTCCATGAAAGGTGGTGCGCTTTGCGGAACAGATTTGTTTTCGGGTTGATCCTGGCTTCACTCACGCTATCTTCCTTATCGGTCTTATCGGTGGCACAGACGCTGAGGCGGTTGAAGCACCAGCCACCGAACGGCGCCGGGGTGGGCTTTCTCTTGACCGACGGAACGGTGATGTTTCAAAGCAACAGCTCGTCAGATTTTTATAAGCTCACGCCCGACAACACGGGCAGCTATCTCAACGGCACCTGGACGAAACTCGCCAGCCTGCCTTCCGGATACTCGCCAGATGCCTTCGCTTCCGCCGTGTTTGCGGATGGACGCGTGGTCGTAGTCGGCGGCGAGTACAATTTCGGCAGTTTCGTGCTCACCAACTTGGGCGCCATCTACGATCCCATCGCGAATACCTGGACGTCGCTCACGCCTCCGAGCTTCTGGCCATTCATCGGGGATTCGCCATCTGCAGTTCTACCCAATGGCAAGTACCTGGTTGGAAACAAGCTGGTAAGGCAAACTGCGGAACTTGATCCGGTCACGCTTACCTGGACCAAGCTAAGTTCGGCCGGCAAGGCCGACTTCAACGCAGAAGAGGGCTGGACGCTTCTCCCAGACGGCACAGTGTTGACCGCCGATGTAAAGCGCGCCCCGAATGCCGAGAAGTACATCCGCTCGACGCAGAAGTGGGTGAACGCGAGTAATACGATCGTCGATCTACATTCGCCGTCCAGCTTCGGATGCCTGCGGTATGGGAACAATATGTGCTATTTCCCGCCCGGAGAAATCGGCCCAGCCATCCTGCGTCCGGATGGGACGGTGTTCGCTACGGGCTCGACCCCGACGGGTTCCTCTACTGCGCACACGGCAATCTACACGCCTGGTCCGAATCCCACGGACCCGGGGACTTGGGCCGTGGGGCCTGACTTTCCCAGCGGTGATGAGGCAGGTGACTCCTACGCCGCATTGCTGCCCAACGGCAATGTGCTGGTCGAGGGGGTACTGGGGCGGCTGTACGAATTTAATGGCACGACTCTGACTGCCGGTCCCAGCGGTTTTGGAAGTCTGCTGGTGCTGCCCACCGGAGAGATCATCGTCGGAGGATCGTCACTTTACACTTCGTCGGGGACTTTTTCGCCTTCATGGGCGCCAACCATCGCAACCTTCCCGTCGACGGTTGTTCGGGGATCGACGTTCTCGATCTCCGGCACGCAGTTCAATGGACTCTCACAAGCAGCCGCGTTTGGCGACGAGTTCGAAACCGCCACCAATTATCCGTTAGTGCGGATCACAAACATTAGTACCGGTCACGTCTTCTACGCTAGAACACACGACCACAGCACGATGGGCGTGGCTACTGGGTCGACAATCGTGTCGACCAATTTCGACGTTCCCTCCGGTGCCGAAACCGGAGCGAGTACGCTGGAAGTGGTGGCAAACGGGATTCCGTCAAGTAAGGTCAATATCACGGTGAACTAACTTACGGCCCGCCTCTTAGGTCATCCGACCGCGCTCGTTCCGGTTAGCTGACGGGCGCGGTTTTTTTGCCCGTAAGGCGTGGGCCGCAAAACTTGCCCCAAGGCCTCTCCTTGGCCGACCAGACCTTCCCGCTCATGGCGGGCTGGCGTCACCACAGCTTTCGAGATTCCGGTGCTGGCATCGTGCTACATTTCCCTCAGCGATTCTCATGGAACCACGGCTCATCCTCGTTCATCTCCTGCTAAAGCTCGGCGTGGCGGCGGCAGTCTCCAGCTCGCTGGTGCGCTCGCTGGAGTTCAAAAAGCTGCTGTTTATCGAAGAGCGGACTCTGAAGCAGAAAATCTATCTGGTGTTGTGGATCGGGATTCCCATTGCCCTGGGCGTGTGGATCCGGTTTAGCGCGAAGAGTTTTCTTGCAGGAGACCTATCCTTTGAGACGGCGATTCTAGTTGGAGTGATGGCAGGCCGCCTGGCTGGCGTGATGGCGGGTGGGTTGGTGGGACTTCCGGCGCTGCTGCATGGGGAGTGGGCCACCATGCCATTCACCATTCTTTGCGGACTGGTCGCCGGACAATTGCGCGAGATGGCGCCGGACCGGGAAGAGATCTGGTCATTTTCTCCCTTCATCGATCTGAGCATTTATCGCTGGGTTCGGCGCAATCTTCCCCGGCCTCGCCTGTTCGACTGGCAGATTGCTTTCTTCGTCACTATTGTCGCGCTGCGATTCGTTCATACCCAGTTATCGCAGTTTCTGCCGCATGCCACCTTCAGTTTGGAGAGCGAGAACCTCTGGGTCGAATCGGCGATTTATGCGACATCGCTGGTGGTGATTGGCACCGAGCTGAAAATTTGGAACAGCGTGCGTATTCAGATGAAGCTGGAGGAGCAGGAACGCCTGCTACTACATGCGCGCATGGAGGCCTTGCAGAATCAGATCAATCCGCATTTTCTGTTCAATACCTTGAATTCGGTTTCGTCGCTGGTGCGCTTCGATCCCGACACCGCGCGCGAGCTGATCATCAAACTCGCAACCATTCTCCGGCGGCTGCTCAACAGCAGTGATGCCTTCGTTCCCCTCAGGGAAGAACTGGAATTTATCGATAACTATCTTGCCATCGAGGTCGTGCGCTTCGGACGCGACAAACTGCGGGTGGTAAAAGAACTGGATGCGGCATCGCTCGACCTAATGGTGCCCAGCATGCTCTTACAACCGCTGGTTGAAAACTCTATCAAGCACGGACTCGCCTCGAAGATCGAGGGCGGGAGCATTTTTCTGCGCAGCCGCATGGACGACTCCAAGCTGATTATTGAAGTGGAAGATGATGGTGTCGGCATGGGGTCAGCGCAGTTCCTGGAAAAGCCCACCGGTCTGGGCGGGACGGGAATCGGCATGGCCAATGTCGCTGAGAGGTTGAAAGTCCTCTACAGCGATACAGCGCGCATGACCATCGACAGCCGTGAAGGAAAGGGAACTCTGGTGCGACTGCGTTTACCCCTGGTGCAGCCGGACAACGGGAGTTCGCGCGGCCCTCTAGCTTGAACGCTCCACAACCCGCCGGTAGAACTCTTCATACTGCGGAACAATCTTGCTGGAGCAGAAACGCGACTGCGCCACTTTTCTCGCCGCTTTGCCCATTTCTTTCAATTTGCTCTCGTCTCCCAGCAACTCAACGGCGTAACGCGCCATGGTGTCCACATCTCCAACATCGGCCATGTAGCCGCTCACGCCGTGCTCGATCACTTCCGGCAACCCTCCGACGCGCGTGGTGATCGGCACCACTTCACAAGCCATGGCTTCAAGTGCGGCCAGGCCAAACGACTCCAGTTCGCTCGGCAGAAGCATGATGTCGGCGAGCGCAAGTTTCTCGTGGACATCATCTTGCTTGCCGAGAAAAAGCACATCATTGTGGAGGTTCTTCGCTACTGCCAACCATTCCGCTTGGGAGCGGTCAGGCCCATCACCGATTAGAAGCAGCTTGGACGGAATCTTCGTGCGGACTCTCTCGAAGATTTCAATTGTGTCGGTGATGCGCTTCACCGGACGGAAGTTCGACAGGTGTACCAGGATGCGTTCCCCGTGAGGAGCGTATTCGCTGCGGCGCTCGGCCGATTTGTTGTCACGGCAGTAGACGTCGCAATTGACGAAGTTATAGATCACTTCGATCTCATTACGGATGTCGAACTCGCGCAAGGTGCGTTCGCGAAGGTAGTTGGAGATGGCAGTCACACCATCGCTCTGCTCGATCGAAAAACGGGTGATTGGCAAATAGGAACGATCCAGTCCGACCAGCGTGATGTCGGTTCCGTGCAGGGTAGTCACAAACGGCAGCCTGCGACCGCGCGGCTTCGCAGCTAACATCTGCTTCGCCAATAACGCGCTTACGGAATGCGGTATGGCGTAATGCACGTGAAGGAGGTCGAGATCGTACAATTCCGAAACCTCGGCCATGCGCGTAGCCAGCGCCAGATCGTATGGCGGGAAGTCGAACAGTGGATAACGCGAGACATCAACCTCGTGGTAATGAATATTTGGATGAGGACCGTTCAGGCGAATGGGTTGAGCGTAGGAGATGAAGTGGATCTCGTGTCCACGCTCGGCGAGTTCCATGCCGAGTTCGGTAGCGACCACGCCACTGCCGCCGTAAGTTGGATAACAAGTGATACCAATCTTCATCCCGAGCGTTTGATCCTTCCCCGTTGGCTACGCGGCGCAGCGATTCCAGACGACACACCGCTAGGGATTCGATGGCATGCGGAGGGTGGAGATTCAGTTTTTAAAGAGTAGATTGAGAATTCAGCAACCCTAGATACCCGAGTGCGATTGCGGCTTGGATACAGTGGCAAAAGTGGGATCCATCTTCTCCAACAATTGTTGCAGGCGTTGTTGGGTCTGCAGATCCAGGCCGGTGAACTCGATGCCCATGCCGAAGCCTGGATCGGCCGCACGGACAACGCCAGAAGTAGAGATCTTTTCGTTCTCCATCCAGAAGCTGATTGTGAGCGAAGTACCAAGAGGCAGTGGAAGCATTGTTTCCACATAGCAGCCCCGGCCGCTGATGTCGGTGGTGCTGGTCTGCATAGAGGATCCGCTGCGCTCATCGCGCAGTTCGAGAGGGTACCCGATTTTGTGGCGATAGAAGCGCCGCTTGTCGCGCCCCGTCCCCGGGTTGGATGCATTGCCAGCTCCGGCAGCAGGGGCGGACAGCTGCTGTTTCCACGGGCATTCCTGGTTCTCCAGCAATTGAACGCCAATTTGAATTTTTTGCAGTGTGCCGGCGTCAATTACCCACACCACGCGGCACCGAGCCTTCTTCTCGCCGAGTTGCGCGCCGATTACGTCGCCCGCGTTGAGTTGATGCTCCAATCCGGAGAACAGCGCGCCATCGCTAGAGATATTGTGTGCGCGAATATTCTGGAAGAAGGGACGTCCATCCGCACCCATACCCCAGATGCGGATGATGAGATCCGATTCCACACGGGGCTCCGGTCTGTTGTCCATGCGCTGGACACTCCTGCGGACTGCGATCACCGCATGATACGCCGCATTTTTCAAGATAGATGTTACGAAGGTTGGTGACCGGCGGGAGTCGTCGATTAGCTGAGCTGTCCGGAGCGGACGAAGTCGCGATAGGAAATCAGCTCAATCTGACGATCTCTCAACAAGTCGCGAATTGACGCTGACGTCAGAAGGCGAAGTTCGTTCGTCCGCGATTCCCGCAGCCGCGTGCGCACCGATTGCAGTTCGGCGTCGTCATACCCTGGATGACAGACCAGCTCCCAGGTGCCCTCGGGAAGATCCTCAAGCAAAGACCTGAGCAGACGATCGTCAAGCGCGCCGGTCGCTACGATGCCAATGGAGCCGTCTGGTGTGAGCATACCCGCTTCGCTGACGCTCTGGCGAAACCTTCGCGCCACCATGTGCATGATTTTCACTTCGACAAAACGCTTCCATAGCCGTGGCCGCTGCACCACTTGAGCCATCGCTATCGGTTCATCGGGATTGCGTATCGCCTTGACGCCGCAACTGCTCGCCGCCCGCAAGAGTGGGCCGAGTACCTGGGGATGGATGTGCGTGTGCTTGTGAGTGTCGACATGAGTGACTGCAATGCCGACATCCTGCAGTTTGCGGATTTGGGCGGCAGCCTCTGCCTCAATGTGCCTGGGGTCCAGGCTGCGATAAAGAGTCCGCAGCGCGAAGCTGGACGCGGTGTCGCAAAACGTCGGCTCGTTATCGCCTTTCAGCAGGCTGGGAATTTCCGGAGGGCTCAGAACTGGGAAGCCATCGACGAGCACAATGTGACAACCGACCGCCAGGCGAGGAGTAGCTTTGGCAAGCCTGACCGCTTCGTCAAATCGGCGTCCCTGAGCCATCAGCGTAGCCGAGGTGACAAGTCCCCGCTCAACCGCTTCAACAATCGCGCGATTTACGCCCGAAGTGAGACCGAAATCGTCAGCGTTGATGATAAGACGGCGCACGGGCCAGTGTAGATCAAGCTATTAGCAATTGGCACTTGGCAATTGGGGCAGTGGCGGCTTGCAACTGTTAACCAGCAGCTAGCAACTAGCAATTAGCAACGAGCAACTGGCTCCTGAGGTTTGGTTTTCCAGACGCGACTCTCTGACGGAAACTACTGGGGGGCTTGCTTGGCTAGTTGCTAGTTGCCAATTGCTAATCGCTGAATGCTGAGTGCTGACTGCCAACTGCCAACTGCGGCCTGCTCGGTTTGACCGCTATTTCCGCCGTCGCGTATACTTCAAACAGATTTCTCTCGTGGTGGATGCCCCTCATCTTTCGCGAGGCCTTCCGCAGAAGCGGCGAGGCGAGGGGCGGTTAGCTCAGCTGGTTAGAGCGCCTGCCTTACAAGCAGGAGGTCGCAGGTTCGAGTCCTGCACTGCCCACCATTTCGGAAGTTCCGGTTTAAACCGGGGACGTAGTTCAGTTGGTTAGAACGCTGCCCTGTCACGGCAGAGGCCGCGGGTTCGAGTCCCGTCGTCCCCGCCATTCCTTTTCAAGTATTTCCTAAAACTGGCCGGATACACAAAGAAGGTACGCACTAGCAGTAACTTCTACGGCCGTTCGCCATTATCGATCTGAATCACGCCGTTCCGTCCCTACGGCAACGCAAAACTAAAAATATCGCTGCCCGCCGCGATCGCGACATACTGCTTGCCATGAATCGCATACGACATGGGCGAGGCGCTCATGTCCTGGCCCGTATTGAAGTGCCAAAGAGGCTGGCCGCTCTGCGCGTTCACGCCTTCGAAAGATTCAGCATCGTCGCCGAAAAAAACAACTCCGCCGGCGGTCGTCATGGTGCCGCCGGAAGATTGTCCTGGACCGATCTGCGGATATTTCCAGGCGATGGTGTCGCGTTCAAGGTTGTATGCGACGAGCAGCTTCTGCGAGTTTTCGCCCGCAATGCGTTTCACTCCGGTCGAGTAGTACGACTTGCCTTCTTCGAAGCGCTGCGGCTTTTCACTCGAGAAGTAGGTCTGGCATCCTTCCAGCGCCATGAAGTAGACCAAGCGCGTTGATTCGTTATAAGAGGGCGAATACCAGTTTGTGGCGCCCCTGTAGCCAGGACAAACCTTCGTGCCCTCCGGTGTCGGCTTCACATCCGTGCGAACCGGACGGCCTTTCGCGTCGATTCCCCGCGCCCAATTCAGCTTCTCGACAAACGGAGCGGCCGAAAGGAATTTCCCATTCGTGCGATCAAGTACGTAGATGTACCCATTGCGGTTGGCCTGCACCACCAATTTCCGCGACGCGCGGTATGTGGTGTCGATCAGAATAGGTGTCTCCGTGGCGTCAAAGTCGAACAGATCATGTGGAGTGAATTGGAAGTACCACTTCAACTTTCCGGTGTCCGCATCAAGCGCGAGCAAGCAGTCGGTGTAAAGGTTGTCGCCCGGACGCACGCTGCCATCGTAATCGGGCGCTGGATTACTGGTTCCCCAGAACAGAGTATTCAGTTCAGGATCGTACGTTCCTGGCATCCATGTGGTGCCGCCACCGTGCAGATAAAGGTCTCCTCCCGGCCAGCTTTCAGAACCGAATTCGCCGGGCGCGGGAATCGTCCAAAAGCGCCAGGCTAATTTTCCGGTTTGCGCATCGTACGCGGCTACGAAACCGCGAACCCCCTCATCGCCGCCGGAGGTGCCTACGATGACCTTGTCTTTAACCACCAGCGGAGCGCTGGTCGCCCCGTAATTCTTATTCCAGTCGGCATAAGCAATGTCCCAGACCAGATTTCCCGAGCGGGCTTCCAGGCAGAGCAAGTGGGCATTATCGGTTTCCATGTAGACGCGGTCGTGCCAAAGAGCGACCCCGCGATTCAGGTGGCGTGCGGCATCGTCGATCAGTCCTTCCGAGGTCTGGCGTGAGTGGCGCCAGATGGTGCGGCCGGTGCGCGCGTCGAGCGCGAACGCATCGTTTGCCGCAGTCACGAACATCACCCCATTGACCACCACCGGAGTGACTTCGAGATGATCGGAATTGCGGGCATGAAATACCCACTGGGTGCGCAGTTGTCCGACGTTGCTGGGAGTGATCTGCGACAAGCTGCTGTAGCGCCGGCCAGTGTAATCCCCGTTGTAGGAAGTCCAATTCGCCGCTGGCGGCTTCACGAGCAGGTCGGCAGGCAGGACATTTATCGCCGTGGAGACTGCTTTGTCAGAGACTTCCGGTCGTGCCCCCGCGAGCAGCAGCCCGCAGATTACTCCCCCGAAGAGCACTCCTTGTCCCCTGCGCATATCCTTGTATTATCCCTTTGTATTATCCCTTTGCTGTTCCAGTCGCCCGTTCCCGACGACGTAATCGTTGAACAAGGTATCATGCAGGCGGTGCTGAGATTAATCCGCTGATCAGTTCCGGCCGCCGCAGACGCCAAAGATTATCAAGGATTGCGCGTTCGCAAAGGTGCTACAAGCTGCATCGCAACCCTGCTGCAAGGAGAAATCGAAATAGCGCGCCTGGTTTCATATTTGCTCACGACGGCCTTGGTCATCGCCTCGATTGCAGTTAGTGTGCAGTCTCAGGCACGCGACCAGCGTTCGACTAAAGGCAAAGCTGAGGCATCGTCCGGCAAGCAGACATTCGCCGTAAGCTGCGCAGCTTGCCACGGCCTTGATGGGCGCGGGGGTGAGCGGGGTCCGAATATTGCCGCTGACACGCGTATCCAGCGGCTCTCCGATGCACAACTTTCGCGGATAGTGACCAATGGCTTCCCCCGTACCGGCATGCCTGCTTTCCGTTCACTGGGGCCGTCCAGCATCAAGTCCCTGGTTGGTTATCTGCGAGTCTTGCAGGGTCAGCACCCAATTGCAGGATTGCCGGGGAATCCGGTACGAGGCCAAGACCTGTTTTCCGGCAAAGCCGGCTGCTCCGAATGTCACGCAATCGCCGGCGTCGGAGGTTCTCAAGGACCGGATCTCTCTGCCTATGCGCCAACGCGTTCACCTGAAGAGATCAAAGATGCCATCCTCAACGCGGGAGACCGGGATCCCAGAAAGATCGTCAACGCTACTTCGCGGGACGGTCAGCAGTATCGCGGAGTCGTGCGCAACGAAGATAATTTTTCTCTCCAGCTGCAGACTGAGGATGGCACTTTTCATCTTCTTATGAAATCAGAATTGCAGAAGCTGGAGCGGATTCCTGACTCGCGAATGCCTTCCGATTATGGAAAAAGATTAAGTCCGCAGGAACTCGACGACATAGTCAGCTATTTGATGAAAGCTGGAGAAAAGGCTGATCCCAAGCCCGCCTCGGAGGACGATAAGTGAAACCTTCCTGATTGATCTCCGCCAGGATGTCGAGGGCGGGTTCTTTCAAGCGACAATATTTTTCGCCGTGCCCACCAAGTGCGCCGATACGCACACTTTTTCTGTAGGCGAGAGCTCTCGCCCGAGCTGCCACTGTCACTTTTGTCTATACTGGGAATCACTGCTTAGGGGCGTGCGGCTCCGCCGCACCATCAAGCGAGGGGGCATTATGGGTCAAATAGCGCGGAAGTCTGTCTTCCTGGCGATATTCTTATTTGTGCTGGCGACGATTGCGCAGCCTGTTCTTGCGCAAACCACGGGCGCAGTCTACGTAAACACCAATCAAACCAATAACGAAGTCTGGTCCTATAGTCGTGCGAGCGATGGCACCTTGACCTTCGTGGGAGCTTTTTCCACTCAGGGAAAGGGCTCGGGAAATGCCGACTTGAGCTCCCAAGGCGCTGTCGTTTTGAACAGGACTGGCACCCTGCTCTTTGTGGTAAATGCCGGCAGCAATGAGATCACCTCGTTCTCGGTGCAACCCGGTGGCCAGTTGACGTTCGTGGGCAAGGTACGTTCCGGCGGACAGTTTCCCAACAGCCTGACAGTTTTTAACAACCTGCTTTATGTGCTGAACGCGAAAGGTTCGGCGCACATCAACGGTTTCCACACCAACGCGAGTGGCGCCATGCGAGCCATAGCAGGTTCGTCGCGGAACCTAAGCACGGCCGCACCGAATCCCGCGCAAGTGCAGTTCAGTCCCAATGGCAAGCTGCTGGTAGTCGCCGAAATAGATACCGACAAGCTCGATACCTACACCGTCGATCTCACCACCGGTTTGGCGACAGGTCCGAACGTGCAGAACTCGGCTGGTGGCGGTCCCTTCGGATTTGCTTTTGACAATAAGGCGCACCTAATTGTCTCGGAAGTGGATATGAGTTCGGCGTCTTCGTACTCGGTGTCAGCCTCCGGCACTTTGACCCCGATCACCAGCGCGCTGATCGACTTCGGCCAGGCGGCCTGCTGGGTCGTCAACACCAACAATTCCACTTTTCCGCAACAGTATTCCTACATAACCAACACCGGGGATTTCACCATATCGGGTTTCAAAATTGCGGCAAATGGAAGCATTACGCTGCTGAATTCTGATGGGAGAACCTTTGTGCTTCCCTCGAACTCCTTCCCTCTCGACATGGCGATCAGCAAAGACAGCAATTACTTGTACGTGCTGGAGGGAATCGCCTACGGCGGTCTGGCGGGGTTCCAAATTCACAGCGACGGCAGCCTGACCCAGTTGCAGGACATTTTGGGGATTCCCTTGAGCGCGTACGGAATTATTGGAAATTGAGGGGAGTTTTGGGGTTTCCTCTGGGATGGGCCTTTGGCCACCTTCGATCTTCATGATTTGAGCAAAGCTTAAATTGACATGAATTCCCCCAGGAATGCGGGTCGTGACATCATGCTGCTCTGCGACTCTGGAACAATCTGCCGATCCTTCTCTTGCTCTTGCTCCGCCGCGTAGCAGTGCGCGCGAGATACTCGCGCGTTGTAGAGAAACAGCTACGTGGCGGCTCGCATAAACGCCGCGTAGCGGCGAGAGAATTAAAGCCCATCATGGCGTAAGCCATGGGTTCAAGGGAAAACGTCACCTAGCGCCAGCGCGATTCTCCGGGGAACAGTCCGCTCCTAGGCGGAAAAAGAAGAAGCAGAGCGCGCAGCTTGGTCGGCGCCGGGAATCACCCAGGTGGAAAACAAAATCACGATTGAAATCTAGCGCCGCTGGGTGGGGTTTCGTCGGCTTCAGGTCCGAACCACTGGCGCTAGCACGCGCTTGGGAAGCATCTCGCCGATCCTCCGGATCTGCGCGCCCACGCCTCGCAGTTTTTCTTCCAGATGCTCATATCCACGATCCAGGTGATAGACGCGGTCAATGATGGTTTCTCCATCGGCCACCAAAGCCGCCAGCACCAGTGAAGCAGAGGCGCGCAAGTCGGAAGCCAGCACCGCCGCGGCGCTTAACGGTGTTCGCCCCCGCACGGTTGCGCGGCAGCCTTCCACCTTGATGTTGGCTCCCATGCGGACTAATTCCTGCGCGTGCATGAAGCGATTGTCAAAAATGTTCTCTGTGAGGATCGATGTGCCTTCGGCCTGCGTGGCCAATGCCATGTATTGCGGCTGCATGTCGGTAGGGAAGCCCGGATATTCTTCCGTCATCATGTCCGCTGCCCTTAACGGGCCGTCACCCATCACGCGGACGGATTCGGCGTTGTGAGCCGTCTTGATGCCGGCCTCCTCAAGCTTCTGCAGCAGTGCGCCGAGGTGCTGCGGCTCGCATCCCGCTATATTCAGATCGCCGCCAGTGAGTGCTCCGGCAATAATGAATGTCCCCGCCTCGATGCGATCCGGGATAATGCGGTGCTTGGCGCCGTGCAGCTTCTCGACTCCCTGCACGCGGATGGTCACCGTGCCCGCGCCTTCAATTCGCGCGCCCATCTTGTTCAGTAGATCAGCCAGATCCGCAACTTCCGGTTCGCGCGCGCAATTCTGCAGGAGGGTTTCGCCGTCGGCAAGAGTGGCCGCCATCAGCAAATCTTCGGTACCAGTAACGGTAATTTTGTCGAAGACGATCTCCGCGCCGCGCAAGCGCTCTGCGCGAGCCTCCACATAGCCGTGCTCCTGCGTGATCTGCGCCCCCAACTGTTCCAGACCCTTAATGTGAAGATCAATGGGCCGCGCTCCAATGGCGCAGCCACCGGGCAAAGAAACCCGTGCGCGCCCCCAACGCGCCACCAGCGGCCCAAGCACCAGAGTCGACGCCCGCATGGTCTTCACCAACTCGTAAGAAGCTTCCGGCGACGCCAGGTTGCGGCAGCAGATGGTGGTGCGATGATGTGCGCGGCCGTATCCCAGTTCGACCTCCGCGCCCATCTCGGCCAGCAGCCTGCGCGTGGTCTCGATGTCGCGCACCTGCGGAATATTTTCCAGAATGACGGGTTCTTCCGTAAGCAGGGCTGCCGCCATGGCGGGCAGCGCAGCATTCTTGGCGCCGCTGACGCGAATTGTCCCCAGCAGCGGATTGGCGCCGCGAATTACCAATTTGTCCATATAAAAATACTTCCCTAAGAATGCCCCACAAGTCCGTCCGATCTGCCGCGCCTGTCATGCCGTTTGCGGCGCCCGTCTATTGTAGCCGGGGAAAGGCAACGAGAGTTGCCCGCAAATCGGCACCCGAAAGTGTACACACCCTGGTTGTCCAAAGACCTATGCTTAAATGTGTCGCATGGCCGCAATCGCCTTCCGCACATCGCCGCGCGTACTTTGCAGCGCCTGCTCGGCTTCAGATCGCGAAACTTTCGCCTTTGTCATGACCAGCGCCACCGGCAGGCTTCCGCCTGCCTTCTTCAAAGCCCGCTGGCTTTTCGGACGGGACAACCCTGTGGCCCGCTCCAGAATGAGCGACGCCCGCTCCACCAGCTTCGAATTCTTCTGGCGAAGCTTCACCATCAAGTTGTCATACACATATCCCAGCCGCACCATGGCCCCGCTGGAAAGCATATTGAGCACCATCTTTTGCGCGCTGCCGGCCTTCATGCGAGTGGAGCCAGAAATCACTTCAGGGCCAACTTCGGTGACGATGGCAAAATCTGCGGCCTTTTCCAGCGGCGTATTCTTGTTGCAGGTGATCGCAATCGTTTTCGCCCCGCGGAGGCGAGCATAACCGATTGCCGCGATGGTAAATGGAGTCCTTCCACTCGCCGCAATTCCCACCACTACATCTTTTGGGCCGGGATTTTTACTGGCGATGGCGCGCTCGCCATCCTGTCGCGAATCTTCGTCGGCCTCAACCGCCGACGCCAAAGCCGGCAATCCTCCGGCAATGATGAACTGCACCATCTTGGGATCGGTGCCAAATGTGGGAGGGCACTCCGTGGCATCGAGTGCCGCAATCCGCCCGCTGGTACCGGTTCCCACGTAGATGAGGCGTCCGCCGCGGCGGAATGTGTCGGCAATGGTGTCGATCGCTCGCGCAATTTGGGGTAGCGCGCTCTTCACCGCTCTGGCTACCTTGGCATCTTCAGTGTTGATGGTGCGCGCAATCTGGAGTGCGGATTTGGTGTCAAGATGAGCCGAGGCCGGATTTGCTCGCTCCGTCATCAGCCGCCTCAAATCGCCGCGTTTCGCTTTGGACCTCACCGCAACGCCTCGATGATTGCATCATGAATGGCGGGACGGACTTCCTTGATGGCCTGGTTCTTACAATCCGGCCAGGTGCGATTGGTGAGCAGCGTGATGGAAAGCCCCCGTTCCGGATCAATCCATAGTGACGTGCCGGTGTATCCGAGATGCCCGAACGAGCCTGGGGAAAAATATTTTCCCGACTGCGAGGGCGACGAAGGTGTATCCCAACCCAGTGCTCGCGAGGTTCCAGGCGGCGAAGACTCGCGCCGGGTGAACAGCCTCAGCGTTTCGGGACGAACGATAGGAGAGCCGCCATGCAGCAGGGCATTGGCGAAAATCGCCACGTCGGCTGCGCTTCCGAAAACACCTGCATGCGCAGCAACGCCACCTAATACGCTTGCATTCTCATCCTGAACCTCACCCTGAATAATGCGATGCCGAAAAGCCTGGTCATCCGCCGTGGGCACAATCGATTCCCTCCACCCTTGTGGTAGATTGAATGCCGTATGCAGCATTCCCAGCGGACCGAAAACTTCGCGCTGGCAGAAGCGGTCGAGTGACTCGTCGGCTAACCGTTCGAGGGCAATGCCCAGAAGGATGAATCCGATGTCGCTATATTCGGCCCTTGATCCTGGGTCGCTGACCAGCTTCGTCGCAAACACCGCATCCAGCAGATCTTTCCGGTTTTTAGACCGAAGAAACAGTTTCTCGTAGGCCGGAATCCCTGACGAGTGCGCCAGAAGCATGTGAATCGCTATTTCCCTGCTTCGCGGATCGTTGTTGTTGCCTCCGAATTCCCGAACGATTCTCGTCACCGGCATTTCCAGATCGAGCAGTCCTCGCTCGTAGAGAATCATGGCCATGCTGGTGGTTGCGACTACTTTCGTGACAGAAGCCAGATCGAAAATACTGCTGGTTGTCGTTTCGGTGGACACCGCGTCATATGTGAAACGCCCGAATGATTGCAAGGCCACCAGTTTTCCTTGGTGTGTCACCGCCACAGATGCCGCGGGGAAAACATGATCCCGAATGGCGTCGCGCACCAGCGCGAAGGCCACGCGAAACTTCTCCTCCTGCTTTTCGTAAGCGGGAACCAAAGATTGCGACTGCGCCGAGGTTTGGGCTTCGGTATTCACCAAGAGTGAGGTATATCCGGTTTATAGCAAAGGCGGCAGGCAGGGTAAAGCCGCCGCCCATGTCTGATGCGGCACCCCTTACTTCAGTTTGTTGAGCAGCGTGGCGCAGGTTGTGTAAAGTCTGGGTATTCGTCCTCTCAATCCAATTTATTGGAAAACCGCCCCTAGTATGGGGCCGCAGGAGGCTTCCTGTGCCATTTTCCGGATCGGACGAAACTTCTTACCTTTGATATTGATCTCCGCAGCGCTTACCTCACCCTCGGCTGCGCAAGCCAGAAAGCCTGCCCATGCTGCCGCCCTGGGCGTGCTGGATTCCATTATTCAGGACGCCATCCACGATGGTCAGATTCCCGGCGCTGTTCTGCTGGTCTGGCACAACGGCCAGGTAATGTACGACAAGGCGTTGGGCTACCGCGCGCTGGAGCCGCGCCGCGAGCGCATGACCCTCAACACGATCTTCGATATCGCATCGTTGACCAAGGTGGTCGTCACCACTACCGCCGTTATGCAACTGGTCGAGCGCGGAGAAGTTCGTTTGAATGACTCAGTCGCCAGGTACATTCCCGAATTCGCCCAGAACGGAAAGCAAGACGTCACCGTCCGCGACCTGCTGACGCACTACTCCGGCCTGCCTCCCGATCTGGATCTGAGCCAGCCCTGGGAAGGGAAGCAGACTGCCTACGCCATGGCATTTGCCGTCAACCCGATTTATCCGCCCGGCTCGCGCTTCGTATACAGCGACATCAATTTCATCGTACTTGGTGCGCTGGTCGAACGCGTGTCTGGAATACCGCTTGACCAGTACGCGGCAAAAAACATTTTTACCCCGTTGAAGATGACCGAGACCCGCTTCCAGCCACCGCTTTCCTGGCAGGCGCGAATTGCTCCCACACAATACGACGAACAAAACCACATGTTGCGTGGGGTGGTGCACGATCCCACTGCACGCCGAATGCAAGGGGTTGCGGGAAACGCGGGCGTGTTCTCGACCGCCGCCGACCTCTCGCGATTTGCCTACGCTTTGCTCTCTGGTAGCGCCGTGCTTCCGGAAATTGTCATCGAGAAAATGATCACACCCCAGCAGCCACCCACGGCGGAGACGCTGCGTGGTTTCGGATGGGACATCGATTCTCCGCTCTCCACCAACCGCGGCAGCTTGCTGCCCGTGGGCTCGTTCGGGCACACTGGATTCACCGGCACCTCACTGTGGATCGATCCCACCACCCAGACCTACATCATCTTGTTGACCAATGCCGTTCACCCCCGTGGGAAGGGAAGCGCGGTTGCGCTCAGAACAAAAATCGCGACCGCAGTCGCCGCCACCATTCCGCTCACGTTGAAAGAAAAAGAAGATCTGCGCTGGAAGAGCATTACCGGATACAACGAAATGCAGACTGCAGCTCGCCGTGTGGCTGTCCGCAATGGCGCGGTGCAGACCGGCATCGATGTCCTCGAAGGTCACAACTTCGATCTGATCCGCGGGACAACTTCGCCCAGGAAGATAGGCCTGCTGACCAATCAGACGGGAGTGGATTCGCAGGGCCGCCGCACCATTGACGTGCTCGCCCACGCGCCCGGTGTATCGCTCGAAGCCGTTTTCAGCCCCGAACATGGCGTCACCGGCGCCCTCGATACTACCGATGTCGCCAACTCAAAAGACAGTGCGACCGGCGTCCCCGTGTATAGCGTCTACGGTGCGACCGACGCCGCGCGTCACCCCCCGCTTGATGTTCTGAAAAAGCTCGACTCCGTAGTCATCGACATCCAGGACAGTGGCGCTCGCTTTTACACTTACGAAGCCACTACCGGATATTTTCTTGAAGCGGCAGCCAAGGCGGGAATCGAGGTCATCGTTCTTGACCGACCAAACCCGATCACAGGCTCATTCGTGCAAGGTCCCATGCGAGACGCCGGCCGCGAAAGCTTCGTCAACTACGCCGCCATGCCCCTGCGCCATGGCATGACCATCGGCGAGTGGGCCCAGATGTTCAATGGCGAGCGCCACATCAACGCGCGGCTGCAAGTTGTCCCCATGCAGAGCTGGTTTCGCGGCGATTGGTTCGACTCCACTGCACTCACCTGGATTAACCCATCGCCTAACTTGCGCAGTCTCACCGAAGCCACTTTGTATCCCGGTGTCGGTCTGATCGAGGGCACCAATATTTCCGTAGGCCGCGGAACCGACACACCTTTTGAATTAGTCGGCGCTCCTTGGGTAGACGGCCGTCAACTCGCCGCCTATTTGAACGCCCGCAGTATTCCCGGAGTACGGTTCGTTCCCGTGAATTTCACTCCCACCGACGCCAAATATGCCGGCCAGCAGTGCGGCGGAGTGAACATCATCGTGCTGGATCGCAATTCCCTCGATTCCCCCGAGTTAGGCATCGAACTCGCAGCCGCCTTAAAAAAACTCTATCCACGACAGTTTCACATCGAGAAGATGATCGACATACTGGCGAATCAGTCCGTCTACGATGCAATCGTCCGTGAGGTTGATCCGCAGCGGATTGCTGCGGACTGGCAGGACGAGCTGCAAAAATTTGTGCAGGTGCGCCAGAAGTATCTGATCTACAAGTGAGTGAGTTCCAAAGAGAGTTCCGTCAAACTCACTTAGCCCAGTTTCCGAATGCCCCCAGCCCAGCTTTCCGCTAAAATGGCCACGCTGCAGACAAAGTGAATACGGGATACCCGATGCAGGGCTCATCCTCGCGATCATTATCGTCGGTTCCGTTTTATCGCTGTGCTGGCCCCAACTGTGGTGTGCTCAAAGGCTCCAGTGACCGCTGGTGGCTGATGTGGACCTCGTCCGCCGAGTTTGGACGGCCGGCGCTCTATCTGTGCCCGTGGGACGAAGAACTTGCGCAGCGAGAGGGCACATTGACCGTCTGCGGAGAGCTGTGTGCCCAGAAGCTGCAATCCCAATTCATGGGCAATGTTCTCGAAAACCAGCTAAAGCGTGGCGCAAGATAAACCTTCCGGGGATATCGTGGTTAACTTTTCGAAGTATCGCCGCATCGTACTGCATTCAGGGCACCTGATTTTGTAATTGAGCTCTCTGATGTGAACTGCAGAGCAGATGGGAGTAAATATGCGCACCATGCTCACCGTTCTCCTGCTGGCCGTTACCGCCATCGCTCAGGAATCCCCCTCCCAACCAGCTGCCAGCAGCACCACTAACGCGGTAGCTTCCCCTGAATCCAGGAACGACGTTGTGATTCCCGCCGGGACCAAAGTCCCGGTAGCTCTCAAGCATGCTGTGTCGACCAAGGGAGCGCGCGAGGGAGACTCGGTCTACGCTGAAACTACCTTTCCCGTGGTGCAGAACGATCGCGTGCTCATTCCTGCCGGCACTTATGTGCAGGGAAGAATCAGCAATGTGAAGCGTGCCGGACGCATCAAGGGCAGAGCGGAAGTTCTGATTCACTTCACCACTCTCATTTATCCCAGCGGATACACCGTGATCCTGCCCGGCTCCATCGAGAACGTGCCCGGAGCGGATAAGACGTCAATGAGGGATCAGGAAGGCACTATCCGGCAGGACAGCCAGACCGGCGAAAAGATTGGCACTGCGGCCGGCACCGCAGCCACCGGGACTCTGGTCGGCGCCGTGGCAGGCGGCGGCAAGGGTGCTTTGATTGGTGCGGGAGTTGGCGGCGCGGTAGGAACAGCAATTGCCCTGCTCACCCGCGGCAACGACGTCAAGTTGGACGCCGGCACCACATTGGAGATGATCATTCAGCGTCCCGTGCCGCTCGATCCCAACCGGGTTCCGAGCACCGCAGGCAGAGCAGCAGACGTGACACCCAAATAATCTCGAACCTGAAACTCCGCGCAGTTCTACTTCAACGCAAACACCGCATTCACGTGTGCGGTCACCGTCACCGATTGCGGAGTGAATTCCTCGGTCGGAGCCGGCGCAGCTTCCGCCGCCATTGCCTTCATCCTTCCCATCATCGGCTGAAACGGACGGATCGGCTCGAAGGTGTCCACCGAAGCATAGGACAATTCGCCCAGCGCACGCCCGCTGGCACGCGCCACGCTGCTGGCCGACTCGCGCGCCCGCCGGTAGGCATCTTCCACCGCCTTGCTCTTCGCCGCGTCCATGTCTTCCAGCGTGTAATTGAGCGACTGCGAATCGGTAACGTCAGAATCCGCGAGTTGCTGGATGATAGGCGCGATCTTCGAGAAATCCTTCAGCTTAAGCGTAACGCTCGTGCTCACCCGGTATCCGATCAGTTTTCGCTTCGGATTTCTGTAATCGTAGACCGGTTGCAGCGAGTAATAGCCTATTTCCGCCGCCTTGGGATCGACGCCATTGTTGCGAAGGATCTGCCGCACCTGCTCGGCCGACTTCGATGCACGCTCGTATGCCGCGCGCGCCGAATCCTCCTGCGCCGCGATGTTGAACTGGATGAAAGCTGTGTCGGGATTGGCTTCAAACTTGCCATCGGCGCCCACATAAACTGTATTGGGCTGCGCCGTGACCGCAGGATGCTCCTGCGCGATTGTCCAGATAGAAGTAAACATCAGGGCTGCCAGCATCAGTATCTTCATCGCTTCCTCCGCTACCGCAAACAGAGTTATACGCTCCCTGTGGACCTACTTACCAGAGAACGCGCCGACAGACTGAACTTGCATTACGCAAGCTCCGACATACTTCGTGCAGCTCAGTGTCTTGTGGATCAGGAAGAACAACCGCAGATACTAATAACCACGTAGGGACAGCCGCCCTCGGCTGTCCAGCGGAGCGCAGCTCCGCAGTGCTCTTGTGTGGCGCGGGCACCCTTGCCCGCGAACCCTGGCATCATCACAAACCACGTAGGGATAGCCGTTCGTAGCCGCGCTTGCGTGGCGAGAACGAGCGAGGAGTCTGCTTCTCTCTCATTACCTCGCCGAACCCCGACCTTACAAATACACGCCCCTACCGCGGAATCTGTAACGGATGATCCAACCGCAATTCCATCGTCGTTCCTTTATCCAGCCTCAGATTGCGATCGGTGAGAACGCCAGCGAGCGTACCCGCCGCGGCTCCCGCGCCAGCCCCAATCCCAGCGCCCTTCCCGCCACCCGCGGCCGCGCCTCCCAGCGCTCCGATGCCCGCTCCAACGGCTGCGGCTTCGATCATGCGCGAATGACTCATCCCTTTGCGTTGAATTTCGCCTTCCGAATCCGGCTGTTTCACCCCATGTTCTCCCGGAAGTCCGGTCACGGTGGCGATCAGCGGCATCTTTCCGTGTCCAGTATCGATCTCGTCGAAGCTCAGTAGCAGGCGCGCATGAAATCCGGGCTCGATCGAGCTGACGTGTCCAATAATTCTCTGCCCGCGTCGAATCGTCGATCCATCGGGAGCGATCAGATCTTCGGCCAGCTTGGCCTTGAAATGCTTGCCTTGTTTCAGCTTGGCAGTATCGAGTTTGTCGTCCAGACGGACAAGAAAAGTCGTTCCCTCCGGAACCGTAGGCGGAAGAGCCGGCGGCGCTTGCTCCTGCGCCAAAAGCGGCATTGCCGCAAACACCAACGCGAGACACGAAAGCCAACGCGCCAGAAGACTGGTCATGTGTTTATCCTCAGATTCTAAGAACTTGTTACCTTGATGGTTGGATGTAGCCGCGAAAGGAATTGCTGCCCGCAAAATTCAGGATTGCAGCCAATTGATGGCTAACGGTAAGTGCTTTGAAATGAGCCGGGCTCGGTATTTCCTGCCTTCCGTTACTTGGCGGTAGCCGAGTACGCGTAGCGGTAAATCTGAGCGTCGATCTCCTTGCGCAAATCGTCCCAGATGTTTTCGGGCATAGAGAGGAACACTTTGACAATTTCGGGATCAAACTGCCGCCCGGACCAGACCTCAATCTCTTTCTTCGCCGCACTGAACGGCTGCGCCGGACGATAGGGACGGTCAGACCTGATCGCATCCAGGGTGTCGGCAACCGAAAATATGCGCGCCCCCAGCGGGATCTCCTCGCCCTTCAGGCCACGTGGATAGCCGGTGCCGTCATAGCGTTCCTGGTGCGAGTACACAATCTCAGCCGCTTCCGCCAGAAACGGAATTTTCTTCAACATCTGGTAGCCGCGGAAGCAGTGCTCGCGCATGATCGCGATTTCTTCCGTGTCTAATTTTCCCGGCTTTCGCAGAATGTTGTCGGGAATCGCCATTTTTCCAATATCGTGCAGAAAGGCCCCGCGGGCGATCACGCGAATCTGGTCGGCAGCCAGGCCCAGCGCTCGTGCCATCGCAATCGTGAAAGCTGTTACGCGCTTGGAGTGGCCTTCGGTCTCGGCATCTTTCAAATCCAGCGCGTCGCCCAGAGCTTCCAGCGTGATGTCGTAGGAGCGCTCCAGATTGCTCATCGTCTTACGCAGTTGCTCGGTGCGCGCCGCGACCAGCGATTCCAGATTCGTCTGGTAGGCCCGGTTCTCAAGCTTCAGCCGCCGATTCTCCAGCGCCCGGCGAACCGTTGCCAGCAGTTGCTCGCGCTCGAAGGGTTTCAGCAGGTAATCGTAGGCCCCGTTGCGAATCGCGGCCAAAGCCACCGAAATATCGTGCACCGCCGTGACCATCACCACCGGCATGTCGGGAAAGCGTTCTTTGGTGCGTTCCAGCAATCCAATCCCGTCCAGGTCGGCCATCATCAGGTCCGACAGCATCAGCTCGAATTCCTCGCCCGAGCTCAGCAGCGCCAGAGCCTCGTTGCCCGAAGCCGCCTGACGGCAGTTGTAGTTGGCATTGGTGAGCATGGAAGACACAATCTCGCGGATTGCTTCTTCGTCGTCGACAACCAGGATGCGGTCGGCTGGCATGTGTAGAGTGATTGTACTGCCCATTCTAACCTACTTCTTACATTCCGAAAGTAACCATTCGATACCCGAAAACCCACGGGTAACCGTCATTGGCGTGCTATTTAAAGGACGAGCGCATGCTCCGTCTGAACGCGATGAATACTTCTGCCTTTTGCCTCTGGTCTGCCGTGGGGGACCTTGCTGTCCCCAGACTGGCGACGCAGGAGTGTGCCGCGCTCATCATGCTGGCAGCCACTCTGCTGGTGTTCCGCACCTTTCGCGAACGCTACCTGCTGATCTGGATACTGGGCTGGCTCGCTTACTTCGTCTCCCATTGGACATTGCGCAGCGCCCCGCGTTTCGCCACCCCAGCCTATCTGGTAGCCACTTCCGAAGGCCTGTTTGTGATGGCCGTGTGCCTGTTTGCTGCCGCCGTATTCGTGTACAGCCATGCCCGCAGGTTGATTGCGCCCTTAGTGGTCATTTCGATGGCCGCAATCGTCTACGCCGTGGTTCGCGCTATCTATTGGCCTGATTCCGTCACCCTACGCGTCGCCCTCGAAATCGTCTACCGGTTCATCGCCTTGGCGGCGGCGGTGCAATTGATACGCTTCCGCTGGGCAAGAGGTCAATTGGCGCCCTGGCTCTTGGGCCTAAGCCTCGTGGCGCTGCATCTCGACTGGGCCCCTGTGGTGATGTATCTCCCGCCCGGTTCCAGGTTGGTTGCGGACATGCTATTCGGCACCAGCATGCTGCTGCTGGTCCTCGACGATTCCAAAATGCGCACCCGTCGACTGGCGGTCATCAATGCCTTGACCACCACCATCACCCGCGCCCAGCAGCACGGCCCCATGATGGCCACGGCTCTGGAAGAATTGAAGGCGCTCCTGCGTGCCCGCGCCGCCTGGTTCCGACTCATGGAAGCCGAGAACATGGTCATCGCACAACAGATCGGCCTTTCGCCGGAATTTCTGCGCGAGCGCACCGCCATCGCCATAGACAAAAAACTGGATGCCATCCTCAAAGCCGGAGTCCCCGCCATAGTGGAATCTCCCGATGCCGGCGAAAACATGGTTTCGTTCCTGAAGGCCGAGCGTTTCCACCACGTGGTGATCATCCCCGTGCTGGGGAAAAAATCACCGATCGGCACCCTGACTCTCGGCAGTCGCCGTCGCCTCTCCTACTCTCCGGAGGAAATTGAATTTCTTTCCACCACCGCCCACCAACTCGGACTCGCGGTTGAAAACCTTCACCTCGTGGAACAGATTCTCCGCTCCCACCGCCAGTGGGGCAATACCTTTGATTCCATCCAGGACGTCATCCTGGTGCACGACTCCGACTATCGGGTGATGAAGGCCAATCTCGCGCTCCTGCAGAAACTCGGACAGGCCGTCGCCGATGTTGTCGGTGACGCCTGCGAAGATGTGCTCCCGCGCACTCGTGACCCCTGGACCGGATGCCCCTATTGTCAAAGCCTGCAGGCCGGATTTCACGAAGGTCCCGACCCCTGCTTCGGCGGCTTCTCCATGGTTTCGACTTCGTCCTACACCGAGCAGGGAAGCAATCAGAAGGGGACGATTCACGTTATCCGCGACGTTACCGATCGCCACCAGGCGGAAGAAAAATATCGCATGCTCTTTGAGCAAGCCCAGGAGGGGGTATTCGTCTCCACCCCCGAAGGCAAACTCCTCGATTGCAATGACGCCTTCGTCCGCATGCTGGGGCACGGCAATCGCGACCAGTTGATGGCCCTCGACCTCGAGAATCTTTACGCCGATCCCGACCGCCGCGACGTGTTCCGCCGCGAAATGGAGCAGCACAACTACGTAAGAAATTTCGAAGCCATGCTCCGCCGCCAGGATGGCTCACTGATCACCGCCCTGGAGAGCAGTTTCGCCACCCGCGACGCGCAGGGAAAAATCGAGCGCTACCAGGGATTCCTGCTCGACATTACCGAAACCAAGCGCGCGGAGGACGAAATCCGCCGCCGCAATCGCGAACTCAATGCTTTGAATGCGATGGCCGTGATTGCCACCCAGTCATTCGACCTCGACGAAATCCTGAACCTCACCCTGCGCCAGGTGATTTCCCTTCTGGGCGCCGAGACCGGTTCCATCTATCTCGCCGATGCCGGAGAAACCATCTTCCGCCGCCGCGCCGGCTGGGGACAGCGCAGCGCCGACCGCGCCCGCCTCTCCGAGGTTCAGATACCCGACTTCGGCGAGCTGGTCATGCGCTCCCGCGCTGAGGTCATCACCCCCGAATTTCTACCTCACCTGCCGCCACCGGTTGCCGAGTTCATCCGCGCCGATGGTTTCTTGTCCTGGATCTGGGTGCTGCTCTGGAGCAAGGACCAGCCCATCGGCGTCATGGGAATCAGCAGCCGCGAATCCCACGAGTACACCAGCAACGACGAGAACCTGCTGGTCGCCATTGGACGCCAACTCGCCACCACCATAGAAAAAGTTCGTCTCTACGAAGAAACTTGCCGCGCCTACGAAGACCTGCGCCGTACCCAGGAACAACTGCTGCAGAGCGAGAAAATGTCCGCAGTGGGTCAATTGATTGCTGGCGTCGCCCACGAACTCAATAATCCGCTCACCGCCATCCTGGGCTACGCGCAGTTACTCGAAAGCGAAGGCCTGCAGGATCGCGCCGCCGATTTCGTTCGCAAGCTCTTCAAGCAGGCTCAACGCACTCATCGGGTAGTGCAGAACTTGCTCTCCTTTGCCCGTGAACGCAAGCCGCAGAAGCAGCAAGTGGACATCTGCAAGGTGCTCGATGAAACCATCGCGCTGCGCGAATACGATGTGAAAGTCAACGACATTACGCTGGAGCGGGAGTGCGATCCGAACGTCTCGCCTGTTACCGCCGATCCCCATCAGCTCGAACAGGTGTTCCTCAATATCATCAACAACGCCGTAGACGCCATCCTCGAAAATGGCCCCGGACAAGGCGGCAAATTCAAAGTCCGCATCTACAATCAGGACCGCTTCGTTTACGTCGCCTTCCATGATTCCGGCCCGGGCATCAAGGAACCCAACCGCATCTTCGATCCCTTCTACACCACCAAGAATGTTGGCAAAGGCACCGGCCTCGGCCTCAGCATCTGCTACGGGATCGTGAAAGAGCATGGCGGCGATATCACCGCCCGCAACGCACCTGAAGGGGGCGCCATCATTGAAGTTCGGCTCCCGGCCGCTGCTCCCACCACCGCTTCAGAAATTGCACCCCTGCCGGGCAAACGGGAAGGCGCGCTGGAGGGAAGAATCTTGCTGGTCGAGGACGAAGAAGCCGTCCTCGAATTCGAACGCGACGTGCTCTGCGGCGCGGGCGCGCAAGTAGTCACCCTGATGAGCTCCCAGGAGGTTCAGGACCGGCTGATGAAAGATTCTTTCGATGCCCTGATCATCAACGGAAAAATGCCCGGCGGCTGGGGAGTCCCCGAAGTCTATCGCTGGATTGAAGAAAATCGTCCCGCCATGCAGCGCCACCTGTTGTTCACATTTTCCAGTGTTGCCGAACCCGAAGTGCGCGCCTTTCTGCAAGAACGCAACATCCCCTATCTCGCCAAGCCCTTTGAAGTCGCCGACCTCATCCTGCAGGCACGGCGATTGTTGGTGAAGGCGCAAGTCGCGACCGCGTAAACGTCGGGCGTTCCCAGCCATGAAAAACCGAGAACTGAGAACTGACAACTGAGAACTGCTGTCAAAGACTTTCCCGCAAGCTCTTCGCGAACTCCCGAATCGCCGCTTCATTCCTCCGATACCACATCCACTGGCCCAGCTTGCTGGCTTCCACCAGCCCGGCTTTTCGCAGCACCGACATGTGATGAGAAATCGTCGGCTGGGAAACCTGCACCCGCATTTCAATATCGGACGCGCACAATCCCACCTCTTTGCCCAGCGAACAGGCGTTGCGCTCCTTCAAAGCCTGCAGAATGCGGCGGCGGGTGGGATCAGAAATCGCATGCAGGGTGCGGTTGAGAGCTTGATCGGGAGTGGTCATCGCAGACTAGGATTAGAGCCAATATCGATGTTTGTCAATCCATGATTGTCAATCGATGTCTGAACTGAATTTCCTTGCACACAACCGGTGGGAAGCGCCGATTACGGCGCGCGAGTCAGTTCGTAGCTCAAATCCGCCAGTTTCTTGGGATCTCGTTCTTGTGAGGCTTCAGCGGCGATTTCTCGCCAGGGGCGGGGAGGGGCTTTTTGGTACGGCACGGGAACTACTCCAACGGCAAAACAACGCTATTTTCGCGGTCGTATCATGGCAGAGATATCAAAAATGTTACCGCTTTCCCAAGAATCCGCCATCCGCTATGAGGGTAACCTCACCCTACCACTCCCTTCCGTAATCTCCCTGCCCCGAGCCGATCCGGAACATACTCCACTTAGTACAATGAATGCCCTCTCCTCAACTTATTCTGGCGTTCGAGCCACCCGTGCGCGGCCTTCCGACGCCACTCCGGTCGTGCTCCGCGCCGGGGATGGCCACCGCGCCTCCGGCCGCTTGGAAGTTGTCTCTCTGACCGGCGGCTTGCTCTCGCTGTCGCAGCTTTTCAACCGCGGTTCCTGCGTTCGCCTGATGTTCCTGACCCAAGCCGGACCGGTGCTCGCCCCAGCCGAAATGCTGCCTCCGGTTTCCTGGGCGCAGCAACCCTTCCGCTTCCTCCCGCTCTGCCAGTCCGATCAGCTCCGCCTGGGCGCCGCAATTCAGAATTGGCTGGGACAAACCAGCAGGGAACAAGCCTGGATTCAGAAATACCGCGCCGCCGCCCTCCAACGTAAGCCCTCGCGAAGAAGTTGGCTGAAAACAACTCTGGCCGCGATTGCTGCCTCAGCCCTCGCCCTGGCGGGCGCGATCTACATCCTCAATCTCCACTTCTGAAGCGCCTGAGCAGTGTTCGCGCTCTCGCGTGAGGTCTTCTACTTTAGGATTGTCATTCCGAGCGCAGCGAGGAATCTGCATTTGCCCCTACAGGTGCTCACGTGTCGGTCGCCCAAGCCATCCGGGACAAACTGAAAGTCCCTTTCTCTGACTCTGCCCCAAGCGCTAGTTCCCCGTCACCGAAGCAGCGCCGGTTGCGACATCTGCGAAAGAAAAGTGATTAGAGACGTTCTCCCATTTTTTCCCGTCCACTTCCACATAGGGATACACAAAGTAGTTGAGCGCTTCGCCCGCTTGTGGCGGATTCAGGACCAGATCGCGTCCAATCGAGAACTGCACGCGGTTGTCATCGTGCGCGCCGAAAAAGTAATCCCTCTTCGTCGGGTCCTTCCAGGCTTCGGAAATATCCACTGGAACCCAGCCGCGCTGCGAATCGTAGAACTCTGCCCAGCAGTGGTAACCGGAAATCTCGCCCGAATTCTTCTGTGCGGGCAGCGGGAAGCCAATCTCGAAGCGAGCGGGAATACGCTGTGAGCGCGCCATAGAAATGAAAACCGAGTGAAAGTCAGTGCAGTTCCCTCGTTTGGAGTCGCACGCCCATTCGGCGTCGCCGCGTCCCCAACCAATACCCGATTTGTCATATCGCATCGTTCTGAACACGTAATCGTACAAAGCACGAGCGCGGTCCATGGTTCCGTTGTGCCCCTGGACCTCTTTCGATGCGATGTCGGCCAGCTTGCCCGTGATGGGAACAAGTTTGTCCGGTCCAAGATATTGACGGCTTTCCTTTGTCGAGGCCTTCAGCAACTTCGGCTGCATGCCGTTGCCAGGCAATCCAATGCGCTCCTGGCGCACAATCTCGTACTCGACGTCGAAGTTGTACTCATCCTTCACGGCTCGAGGCGCAAGCGCGTAAAAAATAGTGTCTTCATACTTCGACTCGCGCGTCCTCTTCAGCGGCAGGTCGCTCGTGACGGACACGATCTTCACCGCCTGAAACCGGTCGGAATGCGCCATCGGGAACCACACCTGCAGCTTCTGGGCGGGTTGTATGTTGCGCACGTGGAAAGCGTAGTGGAAGGTGAAGTGGCGGCTCTGCTGCGGGAATGCCGACAGCGACAGCAACAACAGAAGAGAAGATAGGAAGATATTGCGCATGTTCGCGGCTCCTTTTTGCGTATTGCAGACGGTGTTTAGGGGAAGACCAACCCGGGTCTTTTAGGCGGGAATTACCGTCAAGTGAAACCGCGACCAGGAAACATAGCAGTCGAAACCCAAATGAATTCCGAAACTCAGGAACCGCGCTTAGCTCGGACCTTCAAACTAAAACTTTGCACCCGGCGATTAAAAGTGTGCGGAGGACAGGGGATTGGGTCCGCCGCTGCTCGAAATGTGAAACCTATTTGGCCGTGCGTCCTCTAGAAGAATGCCCCATTTCGTTCGCTGCCGAGTTCGGCAAAATCACTGACCGAAGTGGTTGATGGATCCGACACAAACTTGAATCCTTGTTTCGTGGCGCTCCACTCGATCCTTGAGGAAGTATTCACAAAATTCAAATCGAATCGGTTGGATTCGTCATGTACGTTCCCAGTGTCACCCGGATTCTCCCAATGCACGACGAATGACACGCTGGCCTGGTCTACCGGGCCGCGCGTCAGCGCGTTTACCACGTCGTGAGCATCAATGATGAACGAATCGGTGAGACACAAGCGAGCTGTGCCTGCCGCCACATTCACACTGATCGCATCCGTGGGGATGAGCGTCGTCCAGAACAACCCCGGCGCATTGAGTCCATAATTGAAATCGTTGATTTGAGAGCCGTCCAGGCTCGAGAAGAGATCAAGTCAAACCAGGGCAAAGCTGCCCTTGCGTTGTTTGCCATCCTGACCCACATAGGTTCCCGTCATGAACCGCATGTCGGTGGCAAAGGTCACACTCGACTCGCCATTATCGTCGGTGATCGTGCCGGTGCCGTGCCCAGCCGCGACCCCGATGCATCCCTTGAAGTTACCGATGGTTGATGGTTCAGTCCCAGGACCAGGCAGAAATACGTGAAACAGTTCAGTCCCCATGCCTAACAACTCCGTGCCCCCTGTAATAGGTGTGGGCGACGGGCTACAGAACAGGCCAGGAGAGGTTCCTTCGGCCTCAGCCATGGTTGGAAAACTGAGGCTCGGCGCTATTACCAGACCGGCTGCACCTGCGGCGCTGGCAATAAAATTTCGACGCGACAACGCGCGCGGCCAAAAATGTGCGTGCGCACCCGAATGGTTCGCTGGCGATGTTGCTTTAGCCGCAGACTGCTGGGCGAGGGTTCTCCAAGACAGCCGGTGATCGAGAGGCATCTCAATTCTCCTTTCAGCAAAGTCCGATCCTGCGCAGTCCGGGTTTGCTGCGCCATTCTTATTTTCTGAAAAGCTGAATTAGGAACCTTACGAAACCCTGGGGAAAATGAGCCCCATCTTTGAAAACGGCACCCAGCATACGCCAACGGCTCCCGAATGCAATAAGGAAAAAAGGCTCTAGCGGAATTAGCTTAGTTTTTTGGGGGAGAGATGGGCTTCTTTCTCCCCTCACGACACTGTCATTCCGAGCGTCGCCTTCGGGCAGTGAGGAGTGTGCTTTCTTCTCACTTACAAATTGTCATCCTGGAGCGAAGCTAAGCACCTGCTGTTGGCTTGCGCACCCATCGCCGCGGAGCGGCGCAAGAATAAAGCCCACGGCGTAAGCCGTGGGCTGTAGCGTTTCAACCGGGAAAGCCTCGAAGAGGCGAAAAAAAGGCTCTCCAAACCGCGACCACTTCCTTCAACGTTTGTCATTCCGAGCGCAGCGAGGAATCTGCTTTTCCTGCCCGGGGGTCTCCCCATCACTTCCCAGCCACCTCTCCTCGAAAACGGCCATAAACCAGCGCCTTGGGACCACCCTCGGCATCCCGCTCGATCCTGACTTCTTCCCAGTATGATCGATCCATGAACCGATCCCGGCCAAGCGGTATCAGCGGTGACACGTCACTCGACGGCCAGCGCAGCGACAGTTCCGGGCCGTTCGCTACCAGTGCCACGTCTGCGTTTGCCTGGTAAAAGTCCGGGCCAAACCGAAACTTGCCAGTGCACGTCTTGATCTGTTCGGCAGTCGGCGCCGGTTCGCTCGGTTGAAACCGTTCATACGGCAGGCCGAGAGCGATCGCCGCCATGTCATAACCAATCGTTGTGGTTGCCGACGAGTAAATATTGCTGAATGCGACCACGCTCATCTGCTCACGCGGCAGGTAGAGAACGAACGACGCATACCCCGGCGCTCGTCCATTAATGTAGTAGACCGTCTGGTGGTAGCGCGCGTTCACGCTGCGGAACCAGCCGTAGCCCACCCTTTGCGAGGTGTCGAGAATTGCCTCCCGAGAAGCCGCTTTCAACAGCCGATCCCCAAATAACGCCCGTACCCATCGCGCCTCATAGCCCGCCGTTGTCACCACCGACGCGTTGCCCGTCTTCGCTGACCAGTGGATCGGCGTCGCCGCCTTCAGCCCATACACTCCATCAGGCTCATAGCCTTTAGCCACGTCCGGCGTGAGCGGGATCGCATCATCGTCACTCGACGATCGCGACAGGCCAGCCGGTTGGAAAACCAGCTTCTTCATCGCCGCGGCAAAAGGAAGACCGGTTTTCTTTTCCACGATCAAGGCCAGCAGATTGTAGGCAGAATGCTCTTCGTGGAGAAACTTCGATCCCGGCTCGAACAGCAGCGGATGGCCTTTGATCTTGGCGATTAGGCTGGCGGGTGTTTGGTGATGTTCCAGAACGTCGCCATAGTCGGGCAGATCGTTGATGTCCGGCAATCCCGAGCGTTCCATCAGCAGATCGCGAATCGTGATCTTGTCTCCACCAGTAATCCCTGGAACTACCTCGCTGACTTGTGTGCTGAGGCTGATCGATCCCTTGTCCACCAGCCGGAGAATGGCAGCGGCGGTGAATTGCATCGAGACTGAAGCGATGTGAAAACGAGTGGAACTTCTATTCCGAATCTCCTTCTCACGGTCTGCGAACCCGTAAGCCTTCTCAAAGATGACGCTTCCGTTCTTTTCAATCAGGACGTCCCCGGCAAAATTCCCGCTCTGGACATAGGGGTTGAGATAGGAGTCGACTGCGGTTGCATCGACTGTGTTCTGCGCTGCAATCTTGCCAACGCACATAAATATGACTGCCAGCATTCTTATGAGCGACATAGATTTCCACATTCTTCGTTCTCTCCGCTGAGTCTAAGCACCGTCAGGCGTCGAGGAGTCACAGCAGGTTTTCCCTTTCACTCCCTCTACTCCTTCCTTCGCGATAATGGGAGTCATGATGAGTGCCGCCACCGGGTCAGCCCACCACCAGCCCAAAGCCGCATTCAGCAGAAGCCCGGCAAGCAGAATTGCCGACAGGTACACGCAAAAGTCAGTTTGTTTTGCATCTGCTTTCATCGCCGTACTGCCGAGTGCGTCGCCTACTTTCTTCTTTGCACGAGAGAGAAGCGGCATAACAATCAGCGACACGCACGCCAGCCCTATTCCGACAAGGCTGTGCTCAGGAGCTTTTCCGCCAATCAGGTCAGACACTGCTTCATAGGCGATGTAGGCGGCAAGTGCGAGGAAGCAACCTCCGACGATTCTGACGCTCAACCGCTCGTTACGTTCCCGCATCCGTTCGTCAGCATCGACGGACATTCTCCAGAGGAGCGTGGCACCGGATGTTACTTCGATGAAGCTGTCAATTCCAAAGCCGACAAGGGAGATACTGCCTGCAATTGCGCCAGCGATGACTGCCACTAAGCCTTCGAGGCTGTTCCACGCAATCGTGAAATACTCCAGACGCTTCCCACGTTCGGCAATTGCTCTCCGGCTGATTACCAGTTCGGTCACAGCAGAAGCATACCAAGCCGCACATGGCCGCCGTAAACCCTTTACCCGGTTGCGCTTTAAGATGTAGCATCTACTCGTGGCCAAGTGTCGTTCAATCGTCGGGTTCGCTTTGCTCGTTTTGTGGACGGCTATTCCCGCGCTTGCATGCCTGCCGACCCAAGGAATGACACAGGCGGAGATGGCCTGCTGCAAGAAGATGCTGGGCAATTGCCAGATGGGTGCAGGCCAGCATCCATGCTGCAAGACAAGCGTGAACCGTGCCGCACCAGCCGCGAAGGTCGAGCAGGACACTTCGCCGATTCAGTCCCATGCCGTAGCTGTATTGCTCGACTGTGCAGCACTGCCCGCCACGACTCTCGATCGTGAATTTACCTGCCAGCTAGGTCTGCCACCACCCACCCCGCCCGATCTGAACTCAGTCCTGAGAATCTAGTCTCCATTTGTCTGCTCACCAAGCGGCACAGGTGCAGGTGTGTCTCAGCAAAAATGGAGAAAACACATGAGACGAGCAATTCTTCTGCTCGCAGTCTTGGCAATGCCGGCAGACGGCATCGCCGCGAGCCACGGCCCAGTATTCGGGCTTGCTACGCCCACGAACTCACAGGGTGAGTTTAGCTTCGATTTTGGTGTATTCGGTCGGTCGAGCAGTGTTGGCTCACAGGAATCATTTCGTGCACTGATCGGGTATGGCATCACGCCACACCTTACGCTTTCGCTTACGGCGCCTGTGGCTGTCGGCAATGCGACCCTGCCCCCAACCAGAATCCAACCCGGCGACGATTTTGAATCGACTCTCGCGTGGCGGTTCCATCACAACGCAACTAAAGTCGGAACGCGAATTGAGAGCACGGCCTTCGCTGGTTTGGTCGTACCGGGGGCGCAGTCAGGATTCAAGGGTATCGCGCACACAACAAATGCGCCGGGCAGCATGGTCGGCGTCGTGACTGGAATGGCATCACGAAGTCACTATTTATGGCTTGGCACTACGTTCACCAAGTTTTACGAACATAGTGGTGATCGTCGGCCCGACGTGCTCGACTACAGCTTGGTCTATGGCTACCGCCCGCCTGCGTGGCGGAAGCCACCGGATAAGTGGGATTGGCGCATTTTCGGCGAACTCGTCGGTGAGCGTTCCAATCGTTTCCTGCAAGCAAACAATACCGTGCCGGAGACCCAAGCTCACCAGGTCTTCATCGGGCCATCAGCACTGGGAATCTATCGCAACTACACCGTGAGCTTCGGTGTCCAGTTCCCCGTATACCAGAGTGTCGGGGTGCTGTTTCCAAAGGAACGTGTTCGGTTCGCGGTGAATTTCAGTTACTTGTTGTTCCAACATTCGCACTAGGAGGTTGTAATGAGAAACATCGGAATCATCATTTGCGGGTTGCTCTTGCTTGCAGCGTCGGCTGCAGCGGAAATCAGGTCTATAGATATAACCGTGTTCGGGATGGATTGAGAAGTCTGTGCCCACGCCGTGCGCGTGTCATTGAAGGCTGTGGCTGGCGTCGACTCCGTTGACGTTAGTCTTGAGAAAGGTCTTGCCAGGGTGCGAATGAGACCGGGCAACACCGCTACGCTGAAGCAGTTACAGGATGCCATTATGAAGAACGGCTTCACCATGAAAGACTCGAAGGCAACTGTGGTGGGCACGATTCTTGTTACGAATGGCAAACCACAGTTGAAGGTCTCAGGCTCAAATGATGTTCTTCAACTTGTTCCGGCGTCCCAGAGTGCACCGAACGCATCATCGCTGCAAGGGAAATCGGTAGTGGTCGCTGGCACGATTCCCGAAGCTCCGAAGGGCAAGTCACCCGATTCGCTCAACTACCAGTCTCTAACGGAAGAACCGAACAAATGAAACCGGCAGCAACTCAAAACCCGGCACGTCGTTCGGCAGTGCTCAGCTACTTCTCGCTGTTCACGTCTCTGAGCACGCTCTTATGCTGTGCGCTGCCGTCCCTGCTTGTGTTATTCGGCTTGGGCGCGTCTGTCGCGTCGATGCTGTCATTCATGCCGTGGCTCGTTGCTCTGTCGCGACACAAGCAGTGGACATTTACGGTAGCTGGCCTCTTGATTGCTCTGAGTTTCGTGAACACTTATTACATCGTTCCGCGCTTCAGGCCGGCCGATGTCTGCGATGCCGATGGTCCTTCGGCATGTCGTGACGCGAGTAGAGTGTCTACTGTTCTCCTGTGGGTATCGGCGACTATCTACGGCGTGGGCTTCTTCGTGGCTTACGCTCTCGGGCCGATACTGACCATGCTCGATCGATAAAGCCGCCTGATTCTATCGTAGAGAGCTCCTGCAACCCAGAAAACAGCGCAATCGCCGCAACGCGTTCTCTCAATGTTCTTGAATCACGTTGAAAACAACATTTGCAACTCACCCCCACTCAGGCGTAAAGTACCTCGCCAGCTCTACATCCCAATCCAGGCACATTTCTTCTCCCGGAGGAACACATGAAAAATCTGATCGCTGTTTGCTTGTTGTTCGTTCCGCTGATCTACGCACAGGACAAGATGCAAGCGCCGGCAAAAACCGGACACGGCACCCATCACATGGCCATGGCCAAGGCCGGTGACTTCAAGGCAGAAGTACAAAAATTGGCTGATGAATGGAAGGCGGGTTTCCAGGCAAAAGACGCGGACAAGGTCGCTGCCCTGTATACCGACGACGCTGTCTGGATCAATCCCGAAGGCACGTTCCACGGCACTGGCGATATCAAGGGCCACTTGAAGAAGATGATCGACCGCGGCGACACCATCGACGACATCACAACCACCAAAGCCGTGCACTCCGGCGACATCGGGTATGCCGAGGGCACCTATCGCGGCAACGCGCCCGATGCCAACGGGAAGGAAGTTCCCAGCCACGGCTCCTGGGTAGTGACGTTGAAGAAGAATAACGACAAATTGATGTTAGCCACCGACACCAGTCTCGCCGCAGCTCCAGCTCCGATGGCAAAGGTGCCGATGTCGAAGAAGAAGACAGACAAGTAGACACTAAGTAAAACTGGTCACATACACAGTATTCCGGAGAGCGCGGTCGGGTGCCCCATTTCTCGCGCCTTTGGCGAGAAGTGGGGATTTTTCCTTCCCTGAAAGGCGCACCCACTCCTTCGCGGCACTTCATGAAGGAAGTGGGCGCCTTCCAGAATTTGGTTCCTATGCGTTTACGTTTACGCCGCTGCCTTGCGCGGGAACCGGCTGACCTCCGCCCACCGGAGGCTCTGGCTGGTGCTGCTGTTGGTTGACTTGAAAGTCCTGCTTGAACGTAGCAAATGCCTGCTGCGCCCCAGCCAGATCGCCGCTCTTCAGCGCTGACTGCAGGCTTTGCAGATCCTGCTTGACCGCCGCTGGGACGTTCGTCTGATAAAGACTGTGTCCGGCATGCGCCTGATGGAAATCGTTCTTGAAGGTTTGAAATGCTTGCTGTGCGCCGGCCAGATCCCCAGACTGCAAAGCTTGCTTCAGAGCCTGCAAATCTTGCCGCTGTGCACTTTGACTCGGTGCAACCTGCGGAGTCGTTGTGATTCCACTTACGTGCATATCGTGCTCCTTTTCATCCAGTTGAGCCAGCACCCCGCAAACCGGGCATGGCCGGGCTCTCCTGCTTGATAAGCATTCATCGGCGACAATCGAGATCAGTTCAAGAACTAAAGGACATGGCGGCAGCCCGCAGCCCCAGCAAGATATGAAACTTTCCCATGAAGCCTTCTCCTTTCAACGACTTACCTACCATCCAATGCATCCTGACGCTGCTGAACCCCTATTTTCTCCCTTTCATTGCCTTGTAGATGTCATGGCTCCCAGTCCTCAATAAGATAGCAGCATCGACCCACAGGGAGAACTCTATCCAGCACTTCCACCGTGGGTCGGCTGACGCTTAAATAGGCTTCATTCCGCGGGAATGAGTGGCAACTCACTGAAACGCCACTATTTCCCAGACTGTGGAGAGCGAGAGGACATGCGCAAGCCAATTAAGTATGTGGAGAAGGCCGTAACCGTCACTGCAAAAGGTACCTGGGCAGTTTTTGACCGGTTAAACCGTATCCACCAGAATCCGTCGCCCACCCCCAAGTGGTCGGATAAGCCCCTGCTCAAGTCCTACGAAAAGTCGAAGCCGCCACTGGGATGGCCGCGCAGCACGGATTCGCTCTGCCCCAAGTGTGTCCCCGAAATTCGCCAGCAGATTCTCGACGGCAAGCTGCCGGTCGAAGTCCTGCTCAACGAAAAAGCCGGCGAGATTAAGGCTCAGATCATCGAGCGTGACGGCCGAATCCTGATGGTGAAGGATTGCCCGATTCACGGCCGCTTTGAAGACGTGATGTCCATCGACCCCGAATTCTCGCGCCACCTCGAAGATGTCTTTCCCGGCCGCGACATCGCTGCCCATAACGACGAGAAGCTGCACCATCATGGCTCGTCGACCGTCAAGTACGGACGCGGCTCGGTGCTCACCATTGACCTCACCAACCGCTGCAACATGATGTGCGATCCCTGCTTTATGGATGCCAACCAGGTCGGCTTCGTGCACGAGCTGACGTGGGAAGAAATCAAGCAGATGCTCGACAACGCCATCACCATCAAGCCCCGCCGGCAGATGAGCGTGCAGTTCTCCGGCGGCGAGCCCACGCTGTCCCCCTACTTTTTGGACGCCGTTCGCTACGCTCGCAAAGTTGGATACAACAGCGTGCAAGCCGCGACCAACGGAATCGAATTCGCCAAGAGTTTCGAATTTGCCCAGCAGGCCGCCGAAGCCGGATTGCGCTACGTCTATCTCCAGTTCGACGGCATCGGCAACGCCGCCAACGCGCACCGCAAAGTCGGGAACCTGTTCGACGTAAAACTCAAAGCCATCGACAACCTGCACAGCGCCGGAGTCGAAATCGTCCCCGTCGTCACCATCGTCAACGGCATCAACAACGAGCAAGTGGGACGCATCATCCAGTTTGCCCTCGACAATCCGAAGAAGATCGGCTTCCTCTCCTTCCAACCCGTTTCATTCACCGGCAGAGATGAAGCCATCACCGACGACCGCCGCGTGGCCCAGCGCTATACGCTCTCGCACCTCGCCCACGATGTGCAAACACAAACCGGCCTGGGCGAGCCCGCCCGCGACTGGTACCCCATTAGTTTCATGTCCACGTTCAGCGACTGGGCCGACGTGATGCACGTCAACGAATCCAACAACGACTGGGGCCAGCTCTCCTGCGGTTGCCATCCGAATTGCGGGACGGGCATGGCGCTGATGATTGACAAAGAGACCAAGGAGGCGGTTCCGGTTACTGCTTTCCTGCGAGGGGATCAGTTGGCCAAGGATGTGGCTAAGGTCAACGACGCCGCGCGGGGAAAGTTTTTGACGGTCGTCGGAATGGCTTTGGCTTTGATGAGGAATTACGATCCGTTCCATGCGCCCACGCATTTCAAGCTGATGGATTTGCTGAAGAAGTTCGACAAGAACTTCAATGCCACCGGCAAGAACTACGGCAAGGTGGGGCCGGATCGGACGCTCGACGACGTAATGAAGCGCCGTCAAGACCGGTGGAATTTCCTGTTCATCGCCGGCATGTGGTTCCAGGATCTGTTCAACTACGATTTCCGGCGGACCGAGCAGTGCATCATTCCTTACGCCACCCAGGAAGGCGAGATTTCCTTCTGCGCCTACAACACCGGCGTGGGCTGGCGCAACATCATCGAGAAGATGCACATGACCGCCACGCTTACCAAGTGGTACGAGGAGCACGGACGTCACGAAATCTTCGCCGGCGGCAAGAACGTAAAGATGGAAAAGACCGAACACTCGCTCATTCTGCGCGACGGCATCGTCACCCAGGAAGAGCAGCGCGATCTGGATAAGCTGGGCATCGCCAAGAACGCAAGGGAAGAGAAGCTGCGCGCTCGCGACGCCAAGCAAAAGAACGATCCCGCCTACAACGCCCGCATGGCAGCTCTTTACCGCGAAGTTGTATTGAAGGAAAAGCCGGTGGTGGCGGAAAACGGATTCATCCCGCTGGGCGCGCTTTCAATCCCAACCAATGGCAATCATGCCAAGGTTGAAGTCCGCGAGCAGGAGCCGGTGGCGGGAGATTAAGACCAGTTCTCGGTTGTCAGTTCTCAGTTGATGGAAGGCCGCGGAAAACGCGGCTTTTTTCATTGGCAGGTCCACTCGCCGGTCCTTGTTTGGTTTTCGGGGCAGGCATCACCCAGGTTAGCGTCCAGAACCAGGCCGCGAACCTGGGGCACCCGGCAGACATGAACACTGCTGAACATCAGGTCCCTCCACCGCGCTTCGCTGCGGTCGGGATGACAGATTTTATACGATGAATTTTTGGAATACGATGAGTGTTCGGAAGAGCACACTGGCCTATTCGCTATCCTCGTCGCAACGGAGTATGCACCGGAGTATAACGATGCTGAAATTCATGGTCGTCCTCTACAAACGCCCGGGGATGAGCGGGAAGGAATTTCGGCGCTACCTGTCAGAAGTCCACGGGCCGATCGTTCAGGAACTCCCCGGACTCCGTAAGTATGTACAGAACTGTATCGTGGCAGATCCCAAGCGGAAACATCCCGGTTGGGACGCTGTCGTCGAGGTTTATTTTGACGACTGGGCAGCCATGGAAGCAGCGTGGGCGAGTCCACAAGGCGCAGCTTCCGACGCTGACATGCCCTGTTTTCTTGACATGGAGCGGACTACATGGTCGATGGTCGAAGAAGTCGAAATGATGATCGATCCGGCCAAGAGGACTGGATAACCGAGCCAGCGTGAAAATCGGCTGGTCGAAGGCGCAGATGCCGTTTGCGTGATGTACAATTCCCGCTCTTGCGGACGCGGCTGCCGGCGCGGTGTTCGAGCGCTGGTTATGCCGGTCGACTATAAACTCGGAGAACGATTGTGAAAACAGCACTCTCAACAGCACTCATCTGTGCGGTCATCTTCCTGCTCGCCACGCTCGCATCGGCGCAACGCAACGACGGAATCGCGACTCTCAACGGTGGCCGGACCACAGTTCTTCTCAAAGCTCCGTCGCAAATTGTCACGCCAGCCAAGCTGCCCTCCGCCGGACTGGTCACCATCTACAGCAATCTGGGCACGGGCAACAACGTCTACAACTCGGGCGCCGGCTCCGGCGTGTTGGGAAAAAGTGTCCCTGGAATGCCGTTTCCCGAATGGCTGGGCAACGCGTTCATCCCGACCGCCGATCACTCGGTAACTGAGGTTCAGGTCGGAGTCACGTACGTGCAGGGGCCGAACACCGTGATCCTCAGCCTCAACGCCGACAATGGAGGCGTCCCCGGAAACGTACTGCGTACCTGGACGTTCAGCAATCTCCCCGCGTTCGGCACCTGCTGCACCCTGCAGACTGCCATGTTGAAGACGCCGCTGCCGGTCGCGAAAGGGACGATGTACTGGGTGGTGCTGCGCACCTTGACGACGAACCAGGGCACCTGGGACGTGTGGAACGACAACTTCAAGGGCACCCAGGGAACGTTCTCCAATAACATCGGGTCAGGATGGGTGCAAGGCGGGATTCAGACGCAAGGCGCGTTCGGAGTGTTCGGGCAATAGGTTTTGGATGGTGCGGAGTCATCGTTTGTGACAGATGATCGCACTGGGTGAGCGAGAAATTCCCCCTTCTCGAAAAAAACACGAGAAATGGGACACCCGGCTGGGAACAATTCACAGTTGCCTCCAGAACGAGATGCGAACCATCCGCTATTCGGCGTGTTTGGGCACGGGTGGTTGACGGAGTACTCAAACCACCCTTCGCTAACCCCTCAGTGGGGCACCCAGGGAATAGTATTACGCATTAGCGGCATCGAAAGCCACCCAAGGCGGGCGGAAGCACGTGCCGTATGAACTCAAGGCGGATAAACGAGCGCCTATGTATGCTCCGAGCTAGACGCCCCCTCAGCTCGCGGAACGCTTTCGCACTTCACGATTTCGGTTACGTATCCAATGCACAAGTGCAACACTGAAAACGATTGCTGCCAAAACCGAGTAAATCCCGAGCGATGGCTTGAGTATGCGACCAGCACTTGCCCAGAATAAGAAAACTGCAATAACTTGCGTGAGTAGGAGCACCCACGAGAGATGCAGCACAAGAACACCTAAGTCTGCAACAGCCCCCTCGGCATAGGCACGTCCGTAGGCGGAGCCGAATGGGAGCTTTCCACCGATGTCAGCGACGAGCGTTGCCAACAGTGCAAGGTAGAGCTCAGCGTAGTAAGTAAAGGCTACGGCTACGCCAAGTATGGCGAGCTCTGTAGCCGTTATTAAACTTTTGTCACTAGTGTCGAGGTACTCGTATAGTGTAACGGCGAGAAACATTGTGCATCCGACGCATAGAAATCCAACTACAGCGGGGAGAAATGCGTCAAGGATAAACTCAAGATTGAAACGGATGAATGACCCAAATGTACGTTTTACGAGCTTGGTAAACTCTTCGAAGGCTACTCCCATGTAATGAAGATGTTGAAGAGGAAATCCGGATCGCATTCCAACTTGGTCGAGGCCACGCTTTGTGGCAGTGGTCCATGCGCTGATGGAGAGTGCTAGGAAAGCAGTCAGTACAGCCCCAGCACGAAATTTCCAAAACGTCGGGCCCCATACTTCATAGAACCGGTTGAGATACAGTGTCATGCCAGTTGGAGTCGTGGAACTCAGTTTCGCAATATTCAGAACGAATGAGTAGGCCGAAGCTGTCAACAATATGGTAGCCAAAGCTATCGGTATAGGGTGCAGTTCTCTAGTCAGCCATTTTCTTCCTTGCCGAATAGCCAAGATGAGGAAGCAAACAAGATAGAGGAATATGCCAATCTCCACAATTAAGTTCGTGCTGGTGGTCGTCTCTTGTATCGCTGCAAAGAAAATGACCGGCGGAATCATCCATGCCAAGACAAAAGTTCTAATAGATCCGAGTTCTCGTAATGATGCGATCGGATAGGCAAGCAGCCCCATTATCAGAGCAAAGTACACAACGTCCGCTGACCCTCGAACTGACGCGAGCAGCCACAAGGCCAAGGGGGAAGTTGCCAATATTGCAGACATCCACCAGGTTGCGGTAAATCCCAGCAGTCGGAAGTCCCGGAAACAGAAAAGAGACGTTGAAATAACGTTCTTACCACAACTGGGACATGTCCTCAAAAGGTGATCGGTCCGGCAATTTATTGAGGGTCGGACCGCGCGGTTGCTCGTGTGTCGATTGCACACTGCGCAATAATAAGTAAAGTCAGGACGGTCAGTACCACATGTGTCACAAACGGCCATATTCAGCAAGTCGATAGTGTTCGTTTGCCGCGCCAGATTGTGCTCTCAATTTCCACGAAGGTCAAGCCGGTCCGGTTTGTATATTCCGAGCGATGGGACTTCGTCGGGTGCGGATGGCCCACCACCGGATCATCCCGACGGTATGCCGATCCTAGCCACGGCTGCCGGTGATAACAACTGCAAGTGATGAAGTGAAGGTGTCCAGCGCCGCAGTAACGCTTCAGGGCCCAAGGCATTAGAAAATCGTAAGCTAGCAGCAAGTCATGATCTGTGACGAACGACCAGGGGAGCGGGAAGCAAAATCCCCACTTCTCGCAAGAAGCGCGAGAAATGGGGCACCCGGGGGGGCCCCCGGCGCGTTGATACGGACAACAGCAGGTCCTTCGCTGCGCTCAGGATGACTACAGAAAATCTAGAGTTCGTTCGGGATGGAGAGAAAATCCCCACTTCTCGCAAAGAACGCGAGAAATGGGGCACCCAGCGAGAAATGGGGCACCCAGCGAACAAATAGGGCAGTTCCGTAGCATTTTCCGGTAGTGTCCTCCAAATCAGGACGGTACCCATTTTCCATTTCTCTTGACTTCCGTTCGTCGCAGTAGGAAAATTCGTCCACTTCGCAGGGGCGTGTGTTTCGTTCAGTTTAGTTCCTATTCTTCTCCACTCCGGCGATGAGGCTCCCGGGCCCTCACCTTGTCCTGATATTCCAAGTTAGCAAAACAGGAAAGGTCGTCTCACGTATTGCGCCTAACTGCCGAGGAACGATGTCGGCATGCGGCTGCGTGGATTCGCGAAAGGCAGGAGGAGAACATGGTGAAACTACATTCTTCCGGGATGGTCACACGGATTTCACTCGCGTATGCGGTGATGGTGCTGGCCACGCTGGCTCAAGCCGCTCCGAACAGGTACGCAACCCAGGTTCTCGCAGATGGACCTATTGGTTACTGGCGACTGGGGGAATCCCCCGGAGCGACAGCCGCTGCTGACAGTTCGGGACATGGAAATAACGGAACCTATTCTGCAACCGGAATCACACTAGGACAGCCAGGCTTTCACGATGGAGACACGGCGGCGCTGTTCGATGGTAGATCGGGCCGAATCGTGGTACCCAACAGTGCGTCGCTGAATCCCCGGAATATCTCAATGGAAGCCAAGGTCGGTTGGGCGGGGTCCAACCAGTTCCAGCAGCGCATACTGGAAAAATCATTCTTTGTCGATCCTGGTCAAGAGCAGGCGCAATATGGCCTGAGCATACTGGACAGCGGGCAGGTGCGGGTAGAGTTGCGGACGGGATTGGGGAACAGTACTGATCCGGTATGCAATTCGCGGAATGTTGTCTGTGCCAACAGCAATACCCAGGTAGCACGGACGGTTGAGTCGTACATAGTTGCGACCTACGATGGCAGCACGATCAAGATCTATATCAATGGCGCTTTGGACAGCCAAACTAGCGCCGGAGACCGCGCCGGTGATATCGAACCTGTGCTGCCCGATCCGACGAAGCCCAGCGACCTCGGTATTGGAAACCAGAGTATTAGGAACCGGCCGTTCAATGGAGTCATCGATGAGCTGGCGATTTATGACCGAGTGCTCACCGCCGACCAAGTTCAGGCCCATTACCAATCCCAATTGGGTGAATCGACTGGGAGCTTTCAGTATGCGGCGAAGTTCGTCTGCGTAACAAATATCCTGGGAACCTCGGCCAGCACAACTACGGTCCTGCCGGGAGCGTATGCGACGGTCGTCAATATTCACAATCCGAATAGCGAGTCGGTATCGTTGCGCGTCAAAATTGCCGTGCCAGGGAAGGTCTCGGACTTCTTCAAAGACAAGTACAAGTTAGGACCGGACGGCATGATCCAGGTGGATTGCACTCAGATACTGAGGGATTTCGGCATCCGGTTCATCCACGGCGCCGAGGGATTCCTGGTTATTGAGAGCCCGCTCAGTCTGGACGTGGTTGCCGTTTACACGGCGGGCAAGCGAGCGCCCGATGATGCGGTCCAGAGTATCGCGGTGGAACGGGTTCACGAGCGAAAGATACCGTAAATTACGGCATGATCTCTTTGGCCTGAGGAGGCCGGTAACTCTGGCGGTGCCAGGATTCTGCCGTTCGTAATGCGTGATCGCCTCGAGTGCAGACGACTCTGTAGCACACTTTGTTGAGGAGCCGGGTGCCCCATTTCTCGCGGGGTTTGCGAGAAGTGGGGACTTTGTCCGAAGCTCCTCCGCTCCCCCATCACATCGCCATGTTCATCCGTCACAGACAACGATTCTGAATTCTGTGATCCTGTAAGTTTGCTCTCTGACAATTTAAAGCGCTTTGCTGACGTGAATGAACCAGCTAAGTCTCTGCGGCTCAAGATTTTGCCCGCAAGTTATACAAACTTATATATTTTGCGCGCGGTCATAGGCTAAAGTCTTTGCCATCTATATTCGAGGGGGAGGGGGGATACCCCACACAAGGCAGGAAAGAACAGAGAAAAGCCGCGGACAGGAGTGTCCGCGCCACACACAAACCGCGGGCGCGGGCGCCCGCGCCACACACCGGCGGCTACTGGTTTTCCAGCAAAATCGGCTTGGCGCCGACAGGGACGGTCCCGTTGGTGATGGGGGAAGTGTTTCCGGCGAGGTCTTTGTAGTGGAGATATTGCGAAGCGGCGGGTTGCGGCTGGGTGCTGCAGACTCCGTTGGAGCAGCTTTGGGATGTGTCCCAGATGGCAATGGCTTGGTATCCGGCGGAGCGCGTGTAGTTGCAGGTCCAGATGGTGCCTGACGCGGCGCATGATCCCGACTGTGTAGCGCCCACCAGCCAGTTCTCCACCTGCTGATATGCGATCCCAGCCTGGTCGACTCCGGTGGTCGGCGTCCAGAGGCCGTCGGGCAAGCCGAGGGTATAACCGTTGTCCCAAGCAAACCAGTAGTAGCGGACGACGCCTTTGCTGGCCTGGAGCAAGTAGTGGCGTGCGAGGTAGGCGGCGTGCAGATCCTGGTCGGTAAATCCATTGCCGCTGGTGTCTCCCCAATCGCCTTCGGTACACCACAGCGGCTTCGTGTCCTGATGATTGGCGACAAGCACCGCTTTCAGGTTGTTGATCAAGGGAACGATATCTTCGGGAATGGGATAGACGCCGGGCGTAGATTTCCAGCTGTATCCGTGGAAGGTGATGATGTCGGCGTACTTGCCGCCGCCTAAGGCGAGATAGGGACCCATCCAGTTGGCGACGCCGTTAATGCCGGTAGAGGGCGCGGGCGTAGTGACGAGCGCGCCGGGATCGATGGATTTAATAATGGTGAAAGCATCCTGAGCCAGGCGCAGCATCTGCTGATTGGTGCCCTGCCAGTAGCCGGGAACGGTTGGCTCGTTCCATATCTCCCAGTACTTGATTTGGCCAGCAGCATGGGTGACCACGGCGGTGACGAAGTCTTTCCAGTGCTGGTTGGCGCCGGTTCCGTCGGAGTTGAGATCGTTGGGGGGAGCGCAGGAGCCCGCCGGAGAACCGTTTGTGCCGCATACGAAGGCGGGATTGGAGGAGGCCCACGCCGGCATCTCTCCAAAGGTGTAGAGCAAGTCAACATGATTGGCTTGGGCCTCGCTGATCCACTGATCGAACGTGGTGAAATCGTAGACACCAGGCGCGGGGTTCATCTGGTACCAGTAGGTGTTTGTATTCCAGACGCGGAGCCCGACAAAGGTGTCGCTTGGCCAGATCGTGTTGTCGTGGACGGTCAGGGAAAACAGGCTGGCGGGGATGGTGCCGGGTATCGGCGGGGGCGGCGGGGCGGGGCTCTGCTGGCCTCCTCCGCCGCAGGCGATGGTGCAGAGGCATGCCAGGAAAAGCAACAGCTTACTGGTACTGCGGTACGTCAAAAAGTCATCCTTCGTTACTTTTTTATCTTTTATCTTTAGCTCTATTCTTACACGGTTACAGAAAACCACCGGTGTGGCAAGGGAAAGTGGTGGGACGGCATTGTAGCATTCGACTGCAGATGAACCTGGAAAAGCCGGATGCCGCACGACTGAAGAAATCTGTAACCAATCCTGCCAGACGCGAGTAAGACATAAGTAGAGAAGCAGAATGGAATTGCTCAGCCGATTCGCTGCGGGCGATATGGAAGCTTTCGAGGCGCTATATCGCCAGCTTCATCGTGAGGTCTACGGGTGGATCGTGCGTATTGTGCGCGACCGGGGCATTGCAGAGGATCTGACGGTAGAAACTTTCTGGCGGATGTATCGGGCGCGGGCACGATTCGATCCGAGCCGCAGCGTGGAAGCGTGGGGGCGGCGGATCGCGACTAATGTCGCGCTTGATTATTTGCGCAAGCGGCGTCCGGAGGGGGAATTACGGGAAGAGGTAGGGCAATCACCCTCGGGAGATCCGGCAGTGGAACGCGAAACACAGGAGCGGATTGGGCAAGCATTTTCTCACCTACCTCCGAAGTTGCGGGTGGCGGCGGCGCTGGCGCTGATTGAGGAGCGGCCTTACGAGGAAATTGCGGAAGCGTTAGGGACGTCGGTGGGAGCGGTGAAGTTGCGGGTGTTTCGTGCGGTACGGATTCTTAGAAAGAGTTTGAGTGACCTGGTGGATACATATCATGGAACACGATCAAGAAACGATTCGAGCAATCCTGAAACAGGCCTTGCGGCCCGCCGATCCTGAGCCGAGGCGCGATCTTTGGCCTGCGCTGCTGCACCGGTTGGACGAACACCCGGTGGCAGCACCGTGGTACGACTGGGCGATTGTGGCCGCTGTGGTCATTGTGATGGCCATGTTTCCGCAATTTATTCCAGTGCTCATGTATCACCTGTAAAGAGATGTGGCGGAGCTTCGCTCTGCCGGACAGCCGAGGGCGGCTGTCCCTACGTGAGTTGAAAGATAGTTTTGCGATGTGCGAAACAACGGAGGTCAGTCATGAAACAACATCCTTATTTACGAGCGTATCTGGCGGGGATCGCGGTGCCAACCTGCCTGTTGCTGGTGGCGCTGACCGTGTTTTGTATCGCGAGACTGGTCTGTCAGATTCCGGTTCCGATTGAGCGAGTAATTATTTTTCCCATGGCATTGATTCCCAACATTTTCGGATTGTGGAACATGCTGTACCTCGCTCTGCACCGGCATCGTTATCTTCCGCTAGGATTACATGGGGCGCTGTTGCCGTTCGTGCTGGTTCCGCTGGGATTCCTGCTAGCGACGTCGCTGGGATTCCTGAGTGTGGCCTCAGATGGAGTACTTTGGTTTGATACTCTGCATGTCCCATATTCCGCCGTGCTGACGGTTTTTCCAGTGCCTGTGCTCATCTACTATCTGGTTTGGAAGTACCTGGTAGGCTTTCTGAATGAGCTGTTAGGCATTGCCTGACGAGACTCAGTCCGGAGTGGTGCTGGCACTGAGGGCGGCGGATTTCGAATCAGCATGAAAACTTTGGGCATCATTGGCGGGATCGGTCCCGAATCGACGATAGATTATTACCGCCAGAGCATCGCGATCTACCGTAAGCAGGTGCAGGATGGAAGCTATCCTTCGATCATTATCAACAGCATCGATTTGAAGAAGATAGTGGATTGGATGGAAGCGGATGACCTCACCAGCGTTGCCGAGTATCTGGTGAGCGAAATACGCCGGCTGGCACAGGCCGGGGCAGACATCGGCTTGTTGGCAGCCAACACGCCGCACGTGGTGTTTGTTGAGGTCGCGAGCCGCTCGCCGATTCCGCTGGTGAGTATTGTCGAGGCGACCTGCGAAGCGGCAAAGGAGTTGGAGCTAAACAAACTGGGCTTATTCGGCACCCGGTTCACCATGCAAGGGCGGTTTTATCCGGAGGTTTTCTCGAGACATGGCATGCAGTTGGTCGTGCCGCGAGCGGACGAGCAGGTCTACATTCATGACAAGTACATGAACGAGTTGGTGAGAGGGACGTTTCTGCCGGAGACTCGCCAGCAATTACTGGCGATCGTCGACCGAATGATAGAGCGCGACAAAATTCAGGGGTTGATTCTGGGTGGCACGGAACTGCCATTGATCCTGAAGGACGGCATCTACCGGAACATTCCTTTTCTTGACACGACCAGCATTCACGTAAGGGCTGGGATTGCACAACTGTTGCTTTGATCGAGCCTGGTCTATCCGAACTCCGCCTTTAGCGCGCTGCGATTGCCGCTGGCGGAGGCTGTGGGCTCTGAGAGCAAGCAGCGACTAACATGGTTCGATACCGTACACATCGTCCGTTCTTCAGCGCTGGGCCCTCTTGAATCGGCCTTCTTGCCGGCGATTTTAAGGTTGCCTTCAGAAAGCGCCACTTGGCGCCCGGCGCGCGGTGCTGTCTGACATCCCAAGGACTTGAGTATCGCATCTCCTCTAAGGCACGTACTCTTCAGAGGAGAATCCATGAAACTGTTGGGATCTATATTCCTGTTGACGATGGCGTTTCTGCTCATCGGATGCGGGACGTCTTCAAGCAACGATGTCATCAATGGAAACTGGACGGCATCACTCACCGATTCGAGTGGCGTCCCGGCCTTTGGTTTTAACACCACGCTGCACTCGAACGGCAGTGGAGGCGTAACGGTCAGCAATCTGACGTTTACTACAGCCAATCCGTGCTTCGCCTCGGGCTCGACGGCAACCGGAGGATTCACGCTCAGTGGTACCACCAACGGCGTGACTACCGGCGGCTTTCAAATGACGATTCAATCCGGCTCGTCGGTCGTAAGTGGAAGCAATGCTCTGGCATTGCAGGGCACGTTGAACAACAACACTGTCTCGGGGACTTGGACGCTAACGGGAACGAGCCCGGGATGCAGCGGATCCGGAAGTTTCACCATGAACAAGGTGTAAATGCGGTTTATCCCCGGGGCGAGTTGAGACAAAAATCGGCGGCGCCGCCCCGGGAATAATCCAGACTCGATCTATGAATAAGTTCCGATTGGATCAGCAGGGTCTACTTAAACCAGTGATAGCCAAGCCTGACTTGAATGCCATTGAACTCCGGGTTACGTGTGCCCAGGTTGGCGTTGGAGATGTGCAGCCAATGACAGCCGAGATCGAGCGATCGCCGACTCGTGGTGAAGATGTGAACTCTGCCACCGCCGCGGACGGAGAAATTGATGCTGGAAGTGTCGCCTACATGAACGTTCGTGGGTTTAGGATGTAGCGGCCCCTTAGCAGGTTGTCGAGGCTTTCCGCGTGGTCGAGAAATCTAGGGTTCGCTCGGGGTGGAAAATCCCCACTTCTCGCAAATGGGCGCGAGAAATGGGCACCCGGCTGTGGTGAAAAGAGAATTACCGCTTGATTGCCGCGCGGTCGACACCCGCCCTTTGCAAAAACGGCAAAGGACGGGGCACCCGGCTCTTGATGGACAAACAGCAGATCCTTCGCTGCGCTCAGGATGACAAATCAAACTGTACCCCAGCTTGTCGAAGGTCTCTTCGTGGTTGGAGAATCGAGACTTTGCTCGGGATGGAAAATCCCCACTTCTCGCAAAAGACGCGAGAAATGGGGCACCCGGCGCAAATGGGGCACCCGGCGCAAATGGGGCACCCTGCGCCTTTAATGCGGACAAACAGCAGGTCCTTCGCTGCGCTCAGGATGACAAATCAAACTGCATACCAGGTTGTCGGAAGCTTTCTTCGTGATTGAACCATTTAGAGTTCGCTTGGGGTGGAAAATCCCCACTTCTCGCAAAGGGCGCGAGAAATGGGCACCCGGCTGTGGTGAAGAAGAATTACCGCTTGATTGAGGCGCGGTCGGCACCCGCCCTTTGCAAAAACGGCAAAGGACGGGGCACCCGGCTCTTGATGGACAAACAGCAGATCCTTCGCTGCGCTCAGGATGACAAATCAAACTGCATACCAGGTTGTCGGAAGCTCTTCATGGTTGAACCATCTAGAGTTCGCTCGGGATGGAAGGGAAATCCCCACTTCTCGCAAAAAGCGCGAGAAATGGGGCACCCAAACTGCACCACTACCCACCAGGCAAGCTTTCTTCGTGGTTTCGGCCTGATTGTTTACAATAGGTACCTTCCGCTCCCTGGCTTGTGCTTAAGGGAGCCTAGACCCTGATTCTGGGGACAAAAGGCATTTGGAACAGTCAAGTCACAATCCTGCCTCGTCCGCCACTCGTGTGTATTGGCGCGTGGAGGGCAGTCTGCTGGAACTCACGACGGTCCGCTCAGTGGCGTTCTTCACCTGGAACTCCCAGACATTCGTAGCGCGATGGGTGCGACGGGGTCTGGCCGGGCTAATGGCAGTGCTGCGTCCGCTGCTTTACGCCTCGAACCGAGTGTTCGCCACTCGGGTAGTGCATTCGGTGTTACGGGGCGTGAGTCGCGACCGGCTGGATCTGCTGGGCGACGAATACTTCCAGTACAAATTAAAGCCATATTTGAAAGTTGATGGTGCACAAGAACTTAGAAAGCTAGTTGAGTCAGGGGCGGAAGTGATCCTTGTTAGCCAGAGCCTGGATCATGTGATGCGTCCGCTGGCCGAGCATCTAGGCGTGAAGTGGATGATTGCCAATCGCCTGGAGTTCCGCGATGGCATTGCCACGGGACGTCTGCTGGGTCCAGTAATCCGGCCGAGAGGATTGTTTGCACGGATCACGGGCGCGGGGCCGGATGGGCGGCGTGATCCGGAGCGGCTGGTGCGTGATCTGGATCTGCGCGGACGTGAAGCGCTCGATGGGGCGGTGATTTCGGCGGAACGGCGTGTGCCCTCGCTGCAGCGTCCGATCGTGCATTTCGATGGCAGCCGGCGGCAACGTGCTCTGTCGGTGCGATCCGCATTGAAGGGTAAACACGTTTTGCTGATCGGCGTCACGGGTTTTATCGGCAAGGTATGGCTGGCGAATACGCTCACGGATCTACCTGACGTGGGGCGAATTTACTTGTTGATTCGTCGGCAGAAAGGCAATCCGGGGCAGCAGCGTTTTGAGAGGCTGGTGGAGGAATCGCCAGTATTTGATCCACTTTTTGAGCGCTATGGCAGGAATCTTCCAAAGTTCACTAGAGATCGTGTGGAAGTGGTAGAAGGCGACGTCACCCGGCCAGGATTGGGTCTCTCGCCGGAGGTGGCGCAACGTCTGCAGGGCACGCTGGATGTGGTCATCAATAGTTCAGGGCTGACGGATTTCAATCCCGATCTGCGGGATGCGCTGTCAACGAATGTGGATGCGGCGTTGAACGTGGTCGAGTTTGTGCGTGGGTCGGAGCATGCGAGTTTGATGCATTTGTCCACGTGTTATGTGGCAGGGAACAGCGACGGACGGGTCAGCGAAGAGCTGCGTCCGAACTACACGCCCATGGGGCTGGCGGATTTCGATGCCGAGCGAGAATGGCGGGCGCTTCATCAGTTGATAAAGAATGCGGAACGCAGAGCTGGGAGCGCCGAAGTCAGCGACGAGCTTCGCCGGCAGGCGTTGAGCAAAGAGCATGCGGCGAAGGATCTACGGGGCGCTGCGCTGGAGAATCAGATCCGCAAGAATCGTATTCGCTGGCTGCGCAGCTATTTGACCGAGGCGGGAACGCGGCGAGCCAACGAACTGGGATGGCCGAATACATACACGTTGAGCAAGAGCCTGGCGGAGTCGCTGATCGCAAAACATGGCGCCGGGCTGCCGATTTCGGTGGTGCGTCCGTCGATCGTGGAGACTTCTTTGCAGAAGCCGTTCTTGGGATGGAATGAAGGCATCAACACGTCGGCTTCGCTGTCTTATCTGTTGGGGACGTATTTCCGCCAACTGCCTTCCAACGAGCGCAAGCGGCTCGACATTATTCCGGTGGACTCGGTGTGCCGAGGCATGACGCTGATTGCGGCGGCTCTGGTGGAGCGTCGTCATGAGCCGGTGTACCAGCTGGCCACGTCGGTGACGAATCCGTGTGACATGGGACGGTCGATCGAGTTGACATCGCTGGCTCACCGCAAGCACTACCGCGCGCAGGAAGGTCTGGAGTACTGGCTGCGGTTGCGCTTCGACGCTATCTCGGTTTCCAAGGAACGGTATAACCGGATGTCGGCGCCGGCGCAGAAGGCGATTGTGAAGTCTATTCAAGCGATTATGGCTCCGCTGCAGTTGAAGAAGCCGCCTTTGGCCAAGGCGGAGCGCAGTCTGGAGCGGGTGGAGAAATTGATCGAACTCTTCGAGCCTTTTATTCTCTACAACGAGCACGATTTCGTCGCGGAGAACGTGGAGAAGCTGGATCATGCGCTGCTCTCCGAAGAACGCGCGGACTTCGGGTATGGCACGCGGTCCATTGACTGGTGGGATTACTGGATCAATGTTCATATACCCGCACTGCGACGCTGGACGTATCCTTTGATCGAGGGGCGCCCGCTCGAGGCGCGACCGGCGCGCAACTTCCAATTAGCCGAGCCGGCGAATGGGAACGGCGACACTGTCAAGACGGGGACAAACGGAGCAACGTGGCGATATTCCTGACCGGATCCACCGGATATATCGGCGCACACATCGCCGCCAATCTACTGGGACAGCATGGGGCGTCCTTAAACCTGCTGGTGCGGGCGCGCGATCCGCATGAGGCAGAGTTGCGGTTGTGGTGTGCGATGCAGTTGCACATGAGCTTTCCACGGTTTTATGAGTACCTGCAGACGAAGATTCGAGTTTTCCGCGGCGATCTGACCTCCACGCAATTTGGATTGCAGGCGGATGACTACGATCGCCTGGTACATACCACGGATTCGGTGATCCATTGCGCGGCGTCGCTCAATCGCAAATCAGAGAAGAGCTGCCTCAACGTAAACCTGCGCGGGACGCTGGAAGTGGTGCAGTTGGGGATGCGATCCAACTACTACCACGGACTGCGGCGCTTCAGTCATGTCAGCACGGTGGCTGTGGCGGGGAAACGAAAGGATGAGGTGGTGACCGAGGACGAGGCAATCGATTGGAACCGGTCGGATTACGATCCCTATGCGCGCACGAAAAAATTCTGCGAACACATGATCCGGCAACTTCTTCCGGAAGTTCCCAAGACGATTTTCCGGCCCAGCATCGTGCTGGGGGACAGCCGGCATCCCGAGACGACCCAATTCGACATGGTGAAGGCGTTCGTTTTTCTGGCCGGATTGCCGGTGCTGCCATTCCGTTCGCGCGACAAAATCGACATCGTAAATGTGGATTTCGTGGCGGATGCAGTGGCTGCGCTGCACCAGAAGGAAGGGCCGCAACACGACACCTACCATCTTTCTTCGGGAAGGGAATCGCAGACTTTCAAGCAATTGACTACCGCGCTGGCCGCGGCGCAGAACAAACGCAGGCCGCTGTTCATCCCATTTCTGGAGAAGCCCTTCGACAAAGGAGTGAACCTGATGTCGAATCGAAAAGGGCCGGTGGGATATGGTGCGTCGCTGATGAAAGTGTTCATGCCCTACCTGGTGTGGAATACCGTCTTCGACAACACACGCGTGACGTCCGAACTGGGACGCAAGCCGGTGCCGTTCTCGCAATACAGCTATCCGCTGCTTAAGCTCAGCCGTGACACGAATTTCACTTACAACTACGAAGACTGGCCGACGCGGGCCGGAGGCTCGGCCGCATGATGGACTTCGTCATCGAGGCCTGGATGAGCGGGCTGGTCGAAATGTCGAAGGTCGAGTGGATGCTCGGCAAAGGCAAGCGCTGGCAGCCAGGCGAGAAACTCGACCTCCTGTTTACCGGCTATAACGGCACGCGCAATACCGGCTCGGATGTGCGAGTGGAGGAGATGCTGCGGCAGATCCGTCACATTCTTGGGCCGGAGAACGTAAGCTTCAGTGTCTTGTCGTTTAACTTCGAGCGTTCCCGCGGCTACTTCGAGGATACGGCGCAAGTGCATCTGCCGGACTTGTTTCCGCCGTTCCTGTATCGCGAGGTTCCCAGGCATCACGGGGTGGTGGCGTGCGAGGGCTCGATGTTCAAGAGCAAGTTCGCGAACGCGTTGGCTACGATGATGATTGGGTCGCTGGGAATTGCCGCGGCGCAGAACAAGCTGTCGGTGGCTTATGGCGCTGAAGCGGGAGAGATGGATCCGATGCTGGCCAAGATGTGCGCGCGCTACTGCCACAATTCGCTGGTCATCACGCGCAATGAAGAATCGCGCACGGTGTTGCGCAAGCTGGGAGTCCCGACAGAATTGGGGGCAGATACGGCATGGACGTTCGAACCGGCCCCGCCCGAGTATGGACAGAAAGCGCTGCGCGATGCTGGCTGGGATGGAAGATTACCGGTGCTCGCGGTTTGTCCGATTAATCCTTTCGAGTGGCCGGTGAAGGCGTCAGTGGCGAAACTGGCCCTATGCAGTGTGACGGGCGCATACAAGGAGAGCCACTACCGCGGGCCGTACTTCCATAACTCCGGGCCGGAAGCGGAGCGCAACTACACGCATTACCTGAAAGCGATTGGCAATGCGGTGGATGCCTTCCGCAAACAGCGCAATGTCTTCGTGGCGCTGGTTGCGACCGAGCGCCTGGACGCGCGTCCATGCCGCCGGATTTCGGATCAGTTGGGCGGCGTGCCGGTGCTGACTTCCGACGATTACAACATGTACGAACTGGTAAGCATTCTGCGCGCCTGCCAGATGATGGTCTCATCGCGTTATCACGGCATAGTGACCTCCATGCCAGCGCTGGTGCCGTCCGCTGGAATCACCATGGATGAGCGCATTCGGAATTTGATGTACGACCGCGGACATCCGGACTTACTGATGAATGTGGATGATCCCGATTTGGAGGCGAAGCTGACGGTGGCGCTCGACAAGCTGTGCCGGGAAGGGGAATCGATCGCGTCGGGGATCGGACGCACTGTAGTGCGCAGTTTGAAACTGATGGCGCGCATGGGTGTTTATTTTGAAGAAGAGGTGCAGCGAAGGTATCCGGAGTTTCCTACTCGCAAAGGCGAGTGGAGCTGGGAAGATTACCTGCCGCCGATGAGCGACGGACTGCGGCATTTGATTGGGACGTACAGCCAGGGCGACCTACCACGGAGACACGAAGTCACGGAGAAAACCGGCTGATGAGTTTTGTACGGGAGC
>Ga0070697_100000107_pt1 | contig 65460 bp, 55 predicted proteins | sample KBSK1501metaG_FD_65475 | JGI IMG/M metagenome (GOLD analysis project Ga0070697, IMG submission 65475) | Corn, switchgrass and miscanthus rhizosphere microbial communities from Kellogg Biological Station, Michigan, USA - KBS K1-50-1 metaG | ecosystem: Host-associated > Plants > Roots >... | reverse complement strand
TCACCCACGGCTGACGCCGTGGGCTTTATTCCTACGCCGCTTCGCGGCTGTTTGCTCGATGTCATCTTGCTGGCATGATGGTTCAGATCCGTCGCCGGGTACGCCGCTTCGCGGCTGTTTGCTCGATGCCGAACTACACGCGGGTTGAGCTGATGGAGTCGAAACCGGTGCGAAAGCCATGCTGCTCGCCGATGCTGCAGTAGCCTCTGCTTTAAAATGCGGATGTGAAGACTTGGGATGTGATCGTTGTGGGCGGCGGCATTATTGGCCTTTCTCTTTCGATTGTGCTGCATAAACGTGGCGCGCGAGTGCTGGTGGTGGAACGGAGCGAGCCGGGGCGCGAAGCTTCGCATGCGGCGGCCGGAATGCTGGCCGATTGCACGGTCGAGACTCCGATGGCTCTTCAGCCCTTGGCGACCGCCAGCGCGCACATGTATCCCGAGTTCGCGCACGAACTGGAAGACGAGTCGGGAATTGATGTCGACCTGCGGGACGATGGCACGCTGGTCTTCCCTCCCGCGGAGCATGTTCATGAGCGTCCGGGGTTCACCACGCAATCTCTGTTGCCGGCTCCGCTGGCGCAACTGGAGCCTGGGCTGGCCGATCCGGCGCGTCCCGCTTTCTATTTGAAAGAACGCAGCGTGGATCCGCGAGCCCTGACTGCGGCGGCGCTGAAGGCGGCGAAACATCGTGGAGTGGATATCTCGTCGGGTACCACCGTGACTGAGGTGCTGGTGAGCGATGGAAGAGTCACAGGCGTCAGCACGGATAAGACTACATACGGCGCTCCTGTAGTGGTGAACTGTGCTGGAGCATGGGCCGGCCATCTTCCGCCATTGCGATTTCCTACTCGTCCGGTGAAAGGACAGATGCTGGCTCTGGTGGGTGCGCCGCATAACACGCCGCGGCACGTGATTCGCGCACCGGAAGTCTACGTTGTGCCGCGCAGCGATGGCCGGGTTCTCATCGGCACGACGGTGGAAGATACGGGTTTCGACAAGCGTACGGACCCGGAGACGATACACCGCCTTCACCAAGCTGCCGTGCGTCTGATTCCCGCGCTGGGTGAGGGGCGTCTGCTGGAAGACTGGGCGGGGCTGAGGCCGGGGACGCCTGACGACTTGCCGATTCTTGGTGCGACGGTTTTGCCAGGTTACTTCGTTGCGGCGGGACATTTTCGGGATGGGATTCTGCTCGCTCCAGTGACGGCGCATGTGATGGCGCAAGTGATCACAGGGCTGCCGCTGGAGTACGATATTTCGGCGTTTTCGCCGCAACGCTTTTGAGCGTAATTGCAAGCACGGTTCAAGGCCAATCCGCAGAACACCACTTCCCTGCTGCGGGCCTGTCCGCGATTGCGGCAGCTGACACAAAGCTTGCGCAACGTTCAGGTATACTTAAACGTTTCACTGGTAACTTCAATCCCACATGGAGCGCATGCGCTCGTCCAGAAAGGGACATTATTATGGCCTCTCCCGCCGTCAGTTATGCTCGCAATAATCAGCAGCGATTCTTGAGTGAATTGAAAGACCTGCTTCGCATTCCCAGCATCAGCACTCTCGAAGAACACAAGTCCGACGTGCAGGAGGCCGCCGATTTTGTGGCCAGCGAACTGCGCCGCATCGGAATGGAAAATGTCGAGATCATACCCACGAAAGGCCATCCGCTGATTTATGCGGATTGGCTGCATGCTGAAGGCAAGCCGACCGTGCTTTGCTACGCGCACTATGATGTGCAGCCGCCCGATCCACTCGACGAATGGGTAACGCCTCCCTTTGAGCCGACCGAGCGCAACAACAACATCTACGCGCGCGGGGCGGTGGACGATAAAGGCCAGCTGTGGATGGAAATCAAGGCCATTGAAGCCCTGATGAAGGGACACAACGGCAAGCTGCCGCTGAATGTGAAGTTCATTATTGAAGGCGAGGAGGAAGTGGGCGGGGAGTCAATCGCGGAGTATGTGCGCAAGCAGAAGGCCAAGCTGAAAGCCGACTTCGCGCTGGTCTGCGATACGGAATTGTTTGCCCCCGATCTCCCGACATTATGTGTCGGCTTGCGCGGGCTGATCTATACCGAGATCGAAGCCTATGGTGCCAAGACTGATCTGCACTCCGGGATGTACGGTGGCGCCGCGCCGAATCCGTTTTTCGCGCTGATCGAGATCATCAGCAAGTTAAAGGACTCCAAGGGTAAGGTTCTGATCCCGGGCTTCTATTCCAAAGTAAAGGCGCCGAGCAAAGATGAGCTGAAGGCGTGGAAGCGTCTTCCGTTCAATGAGGAACACTATCGCAAGACGGAGGTCGGCTCGAAAGTCTTGACCGGTGAGCCGGGATATTCGGTGCTGTATCGGACCTGGGCACGTCCCACGCTGGAAGTGCACGGCATGCCCGGCGGCTTTACGGCTCCGGGAGCGAAGACGGTGATTCCGGCCAAGGCTGCCGCCAAAGTCTCGATGCGAATGGTGCCGAATCAGGACCCGAACGACATCTTAAAGCGTTACATGAACTATGTGAAGAAGCTCACGCCCAAAGGGATCGAGACCAAGATCAAGGTCTGGAGCAAAGGCCCGGCATGCGTGGTCGGCACCGACAATAAATACATCAAGGCGGCGACCGAGGCGATGCACGACGTGTTCAAGAAAGATACGGTGTTTATCCGCTCCGGCGGGTCGATTCCGATCGTGACCGACTTCCAGGACGTGCTGAAGATTCCAAGCGTGATGATGGGCTTCGGTTTGCCGGATGACAATCTGCACGCGCCCAACGAGAAGTTTCATATTCCGAACTTCTATCGGGGGATTGAGTCGATTTGCTTGTTCTTCGAGAGGCTGGGCGCGGAGAAGTAGGCGCGGCTGCCGCCTTATTTCAGGAACATTTGTAACCTTTGTCGATCTTCCTCAAATGGCACGGTGACAGGTTCCCCCGTGCTGATGGCTTTTATGACATTTGGGTTGAGATCAAGAGTGGATTCCTGTTGTTTACGTGGCTGAAGGTTTTCGGCCGACCATGAGAAAAGGGTGACATGAAACTTGTGTGGGGCCAGTACTATGTCTTCGGAGCTTGTTGATGCAAGCTCGGCAATGAACAAATAGGAGTGCACGCTTGTCTGCTTCCCCGGAATGACTATGGAGTGGAACGACTCTTTAGACAACGATTGAGTAAAAGGAATATCCTTCTCACTGATGACGGAACATGGTGACAGCAACCATTTGGTACCGTCGTCACTTTGAAATATTACTGCAAGCTCGTTGATGGTACCGATTTGCGCCCCGTTGTTTGCGAACGCGCAAGTAGCTTTCATCGCCAACACCCGATTGGTCGTCCTAGTGCCCGGAAATTCCGGCTGCGGTGTTGGCCCGATACCCTGCCATTGAAACACTAGCGAGCTAATGCTGACCCTGATATCTGCTGGTGCAAGCGCGGAAACCCACAGTGCCATCCCGGATAGGGCTAGGGAAAGAATGGCAATAGTAATCGGAAGCCAATCTTTACCGCTGCCCTGGTTCTGCTTCTTTGCCATGACTGCGTTATCCTACTTTGAGCATTTCACAAAAAGGATTGCTGCGGACATTGTTCATGCTAAACGCCGTAATGCCCTCGCTACCTCTCTCCGATTGCGTGCCGGCAGATGCCGCAATGCCGCGCGGGCCAGTGCCACGTAGACGTCGCGAGCTTCCGGAATTCTCTTCAATAATTGCAGGTGCTTGCGGACAGTCGTCACATCGCCGCGGACGATCGGCCCGCTGAACGCTTCTGCCGGGCCGAGCCTGGCGTAGTTGTCGACTGTCTGCCGGATGATGGGCAGCATTTTTTTTCTGGCCTCAGTGGGAGAAAGGCCGGCCGCCCGAGCCACCTGCTCGGCTGTGACCAATGCGGCGACCAGTAACGGAGAAGCAAACGCTCCCCAGGCGTGATAGGCGGCTTTGGCGGCCTTCGGCACGACAAACGGCTCTCCTCCAAGATCACGAATGATGCGGCGTGCGATTCGCACTGCGGCTGCGTCTCCTTCAACACCGAAAGGCACGCCTTTGAGCGAGGGCGTCGATTTCCGCACGAACGTCATAAGAGGATGCACTGCGGCTACGGTTGCCTCACTGCGGCGGAGCACGTTGAGTTCGTCGCTGGTCAGCGCTCCGCTGGAATGGAATGCGGTTTTACCCTTCCAATCCGTTAGCGGCGCTAGCTTTCGAGCTGCGCCGGCGATGTTGCGGTCGGGGACACAGAACCAGACCACATCGGTTTGCAGAGAGCTCTTCCCTTTTCGAGTATCGCGCCGAATGATTTGCGGAACGTTGTATCCGGCCGCGCGTAGTCCCGTAATCAGTGCGGTGCCAAGTCTTCCGGGCCCGACTATCGTGATGTCTGGTTTCCTTGCCACGTGCGGCAGCATAACAGGGCGGGTGCGAGTGGCGAAAGGCGAGTTCGGAAAACTGCCAAAAGCAGATTCCTCGCTTGTTCTCGCCGCGCTAGCGCGGCTACGAACGGCTCGGAATGACAATTAGAAATAAAGTGAGTGCCAGAGGCGAGTGCTTGAACACTAGGGAAAACTCCAAGAGCAGATTCCTCGCCGCCAAAGCGGCTCGGAATGACAATTGGAAATGAAGTGAGTGCCAGAGGCGAGTGCCTGCTTGACGGAAAGTACTGCCTCACATCGCGGGCAAGGGCGCCCGCGCCACATGTGCGACGCAACACCTCGCGGACAGGAGTGTCCGCGCCACACCGGCAAACCCGCGCCACACGGTCGACCCCACGGCACACGGTATATTGCTTACATGGCAAAGTCATCTTCCAGAAAAAAGGCGCGGGTTATCTCCTCAAAGGTGGTTTATCGCGGACCGGTGTTTCGCGTCATTTCCAACGAAGTCATCGAACCGGGAGGCGTGCGTGCCCGGCGCGACATCATTCGGCATGGCGGATCGGTGGTCATTCTCGCGGTAGATGAAAGTCGCCGGGGGCACCGCGTCCTACTGGTTCGACAGTATCGCCATGCGGTCGAGGATTATCTGTGGGAGCTGCCCGCCGGACGCGTGGATGAAGGCGAAAAGGAGCCGGCGGCCGCCAAACGCGAGCTGCTGGAAGAGACCGGCTACAGAGCAGACGAATGGAAACGTGCTCTGAAGTTTTACGTCAGCCCAGGATTTCTCGACGAGACTATGGCGATTTACCTTGCCCGCGGCTTGCATTCAGGTGCAGCCCAGCCGGAAGAGGATGAAATCATTCAGAAACGAATGTTTCCGCTTTCCTCCACGTTGAGGATGATCGGGAGCGGCCGGATCAGCGATGCCAAAACCATGTGTGGAGTGCTCTGGTTGGCACAATTCCAGAGCTCCCGAAAGGCGCGTGGATAGCGGGCTTTCTTTAGTCCACTCCTTGACAGTCCCGGCACATGGACGCACAATTGCAATCAATGTGACAGGCACGGCCTCGAAGCGAAAGAGTACGTGCTCGAGGGGGCGGACGTGGAACGTATGAAAGGCACAGTAAAGTGGTTCAACAATGCCAAAGGGTATGGCTTTATCGGACGTGAGGATGGACCCGACGTGTTTGTGCACTACAGCGCCATTACCTCGGAAGGCTACAAGAGCCTGCAGGAAGGCGATCAAGTAGAGTTCGAAATTGTTGATGGACAAAAAGGACCGCAAGCGGCGAACGTGAACAAGGCCTGAGCCGGATTAGGAAGTCTCCAGTTTCCCGCCATCAGTTTCCCCTTCGGACGGCAAAGCCACAGGTATGCACCTCAATCTGGGCCGATCCGCGTCTAGCTCTCGGGCTGCAACTTAGATAATCTGTAATCCTAAATGGACAACAAAGCCATTGCCGGAATCCTGTATGAAACCGCCGATCTGCTGGAGATCGACGGGCAGGACTCGTTCCGCATCCGCTCGTATCGCAACGCGGCCGAGGCGATTGAAGCGCTGCCGCAACAAGTGATGGAGCTCATCAGCGAACCCAAGAAGCTGCTGGCCGTCCCCGGCATCGGCAAAGGCATGCTGACCAATATGCAGGAGATGCTCCGGGAGGGGCGGCTGTCGGTACACGCCGATCTGCTGAAGAAATATCGTCCTACGATGCTTGATCTGTTGAAGGTCCAGGGGCTGGGACCAAAGACCATTGCCCTGATCTGGAGCGCTTACCAGGTGTGCGACGTGGAGGGCGTAGAAAAGCTGGCGCGGGAGGGCAAGATCCAGATACTTCCCCGCATGGGAGAGAAGCAGGAACAGAAACTGCTTAAGGCGCTCGAGGACTACCGCCGCATTGGCGGACGCTTCCTGCTCGACGCCGCAGAGAATCAGGCGCAGAAAATCGTTGAGCACCTGGCGAAATTTCCTGGGATCGAGAAGGTCACTCCGGCGGGATCGCTGCGCCGCGGTCGGGAGACGGTCGGCGATCTGGACGTTCTGGTTACCGGGCCGGGCTGCTGCGATGCTCAGCAGCGTCAGGAGATGATCGAGCACATGATCAAGCTGCCGGGGCTGATGGAGATCATCGCCCGCGGCGAGAACAAAGTCAGCTTCCGGCTGCGCGGCGGGATGCAGGTGGATGTCCGTTTTCTCCCGCCCGATTCGTTTGGCGCCGCCATGCAGTACTTCACTGGTTCCAAGGCCCACAACGTGGCCTTGCGGCAGCGGGCGCTGAAGATGGGATACACGCTCAGCGAATACAGCCTGGCGCGTTTGGACGACGAGAAGCCGGTGGCCGGCAAGAGCGAAGAAGAGATTTACGCCAAGCTGAAACTGGACTACATCCCGCCAGAGATGCGGGAGAACCAGGGGGAAATCGAAGCCGGAGAGAAGCATTCCCTGCCCCCACTCATTTCGCAAAAAGATCTGCAGGGCGACGTACACATGCACACGGTCGAGACGGACGGGCGCTGCACTATTGAAGAGATGGCGGAAGCAGCCAGAGAGCGTGGGTACAAATACATGGCCATCACCGACCATTCGAAGAACCTGGCCTTTGCCAATGGCCTGGATGACAAGCGCGCGGTCGAGCACATTCGGCGCATCCGGGCGGCAGATGAAAAGATCGAGGGCATCAAGATCTTCGCCGGCGTGGAGGTTGATATTCTTGCCGATGGCACGCTCGACCTGTCAGATTCTGTGCTGGAACAGATGGATCTGGTGATTGCCAGCGTACACTCGCACTTCAACCAGAGTCCGCTGGAAATGACCGAACGTCTGGTGAAGGCGGTGGAGAATCCGAATACATCGCTGATCGGCCATCCCACGGGACGCCTGCTGCTGCGCCGCGACGCATACTCGTTTGATCTTGATGCGGTGTTGAAAGCCGCGGCCAAGCACAAAGTTGCGATGGAATTGAACGCGTATCCGGACCGGCTGGATCTGTGCGACCGGCACCTGCGGCTGGCGAAACAACATGGAGTGAAAATCGTGATCAACACCGATTCGCATCACACCTCGCATATGGAGAAGATCCGCTTTGGCATACTGCAGGCGCGGCGGGCGTGGCTGACTAAGGAGGATGTTCTCAACACGCTTCCCGCCCAGAAGTTTGCTAAGGCAATGAAGCATGCGTGGTCATAAGCGGCAACTCTGATGGGTTGGCAAGCATCTTCTTTGGTCAGGAAAATCCCCGCCCCTTCGGCTTCGCTCAGGGCAGGCTCTGTCTCTCGCAAAAAAGGCGAGAGACCAGGACGGGGCACCCGCTGGATTTATCGCCGTTGCTTTAAGCGAAGATTGAGGCCCCAATGCCAGAGCAAACACCGCCACCGCCGCCGTCTCCAACTAATCCGCCTGGTGAACCTGCAGCTCCTGTGAGCGCGCCGGAAGCCAAGCCTCTTCCCCACATGGGCGAGGAGTTCGGTACTGCCAAGAAAAATCTTCCGCCCGCAGGAATTGTGCTGATCGGGGTGGCCGCGGTGCTGGTGGTCGGCGCGATGGTAGTGTATCTGGCGCGGCCGACGGGCTCGGCAACCGGATCGATCGACAATATCGTCGTGGTGCCGGTGCCGGATCAGAACTCGCTGATGGTGGCGATCAGCGTGTCGTTTAAGAATAACGGGACGAGGAACTTCTACATTCGCGACACCCGCGCCGAACTCGACACCGACAAGGGGCAATTTCCTGACGAAGGACTCTCGACCGTGGACTTTGATCGTTACTACCAGGCCTTCCCTGCCTTGAAGGAGAACTCCTATCCGCCTTTGACACGGGAGATAAAGATTCCGCCCGGCGGCGATCTGAAAGGCACGATGATCGTAAGCTTCCCGGTAACCCAGGATGAGTTCAACGGGAGGAAATCACTTAAAGTGATAGTTGAACCTTATGATCAGCCGGTACCGTTGGTGCTGACCAAGTAGATCGCTTTCCAGGCGCACATGGTGTGCTTCGCAAGGCCCACTTGTCGCGTCACATACTTTGTTTCGCCCTGCCTCCAGTTGCTCCAGTCGCCCCGATCATCTGCGCTTCCGTGTGCCAGCTTCGAGAATGCACTCTTCCTCTTTCTCTCGCAGAATCAGGCTCGCGCGCCAAGATGAGAGTAGGACATATCACTATGCATGAAAAGGTTCTGTTCCGTTTTTAGAACAAAGATAGGTTTTCACCGGTTCAACCTATCGGAATGTGGTAACCTCGACGACCGCAATTACAGGAAAGATGGAGAAGACAAAATGAATCAGGACGCTGCCGGTCGAAAATGCCGATCCTGTGCTGCATGGATCTGGTTATTGACGTTGCTGTTGAGTGCGGCAGTAGCTCAGCAAACTCTCTCTCCTGAATATTTGCCGTCAACAACTCTTACCAAGAAAAAAACAAAAGACCACACGGTGTTTACGCTCGTCATCTCCCATGATCTCTCCCATCCTGATCACTGTAGTCAAATGGAAATTGTCGTAGTGGGATTAACTCGCCAATCTCCCAACGTAGTGATCTACGGCCCGTCTGACATCGGAACTATCCTGACCGTTACACAATCTGACACGGCGGACACCTGCGAAATCACCGTACCTGGCACATTCATGTGGCAACAGGTAAGCGTACGTCGATCTCCGACCGCAACTGATTCTTACCTGGTAACAACGAAGGTGAGTCTCCCGGGTGCAGTGCCGCCACCGCCGTCACACTCTGTGATAGTGCCTCTCCGGCCGTTTGTAACTGCCTTTACTCAGCCGGGCGCTTTTCAGAGCACGTTCAAATACAGTCCAGGGTTAAATGGAGCAGCAGACCAGTTCTCGACCGACGTTGACTTTTCACCTTCTTGGCCGACGAAGATCGGCTGGATAGGCATAGCGGAACGGTATAAGTACGATTCTCGCCCAAATCAAAATCCCGACGCTTTGATCAGTTCGTTGACATTGCAGCAACGATCTCACAAATGTAGCTGGTATTCATTCCCCGCCAGTCTGACGTGCCCGGACGCCAATCCCGCGAAGCCCCCGTCCGTCACCATCAGACCAGCACAGCTCGATGTGCGCCTACTTAGCTTTGAGTACGCCCCTGGGACTGGCTACGGGAATGTGATCAGCTCTGGGCGGATTGGGCTGCCGTTTGTATTCACGATTCACCATCAACCATCTGCGTTCACACTCACTCCGGGGTTCGGAATGGATGCAGGAACGAACGTCGTCGGTTCGCCGATACCAGGCATCCCTGGCTTTGTCCTTCGTGGGACTCCGGGTGCAGATGCAAGCCTCCGTGTCGGTTATGAGAGGCTTACGAAATATCTCGACAAAAAGCCGATCACGATCTCAGCGCGCTACCGCGCTTACATTCCCACGCGTGACGAACTTCTGACCACGTTTTCCAGCACTTCCGGCAAGCCGCCGATTTTCAGCCTGTCGTCCAAAACTCGACATTTCGCTCAAGCGGATGTTTCAATCCCACTCACAAAATACGTAACTGCAGGCTTTAGTTATTTGTTCGGCAGCTTGCCGCCATCTTTCCGGCAGTTTGATCACAATATTCAGATCTCAATCAAAGCTCAGAGCCAGGCAGACTATGAACACTGACCGCTTGCTGCTGCATGTAAAAGCAGGTCCTTCGCTTCGCTCAGGATGACAATCAAAATAGGATGACAGGCGTTCAGGCGACAAGCGATTGAGTGTCGTTCAGCCACACGCAAATGCAGACTCCTCGCTACGCCTGCGAGATGAGTCCTACTCCCCCGCCGTCACCGGGACCGGCGCGTTCTTAGGCGTGCTGAGATAGCCGGTTGCCTTTTTCTTGTCCACTGTCCAGATCACCAACTCATAAAGCATACGATCGCGTCCGGTATAGAACTGGATAGGCTCGTTGACGTTGCGATCTTTCTTTTCGATGGTCTTGTCGTCGGCGGTGACGTTCAGGGTGTACTTCCCTTTCTTCGCGTCAGTCTTCTTCAATTGCAAGCTGATGGTAGAAACGGGCTGCGGCTTTCCGCCTTTGGAGAGGGTGAATTCGTAATAATTGCGATCGCCTCTGTGTTTCAGCGTCTCCAGATCATCACGGGTGTGGGCAATCAGGCCGCTCTGCACGCCGAGATCGCCGATGGTCGATTCCAGCCTTTTCTTGGTGGCTTCGAGTTCCGAGCGAGTAGAGGCCACATCGGTTTTCACTCCGCCGATGTCGGTTTTCACGCCGGCTACTTCGCCGGTAACCTGCGTGATCTGCTGTTTCTGGGCCTCGGCAAGGCGCTCTTCGGCGGCGCGGGTCTGCGCCTGAAGCTGGGCGGCGCGCCGGGCGAGTTCCTTCTTGGTGATGCCGACCTGTGCTCCCAGGGTTTCCGCTTCGGCTTCGGCGGACTGCATGCGGCGGGTGAGCTCGGCGATGCGGGCCTGGCTGGCGTCCTGTGCCTTGGCCAGCTTGTCGACCCGCATGCGGAGGTCAATCAGCAAGTAGAGCGAAGCGGCAATATAGATGACGGCGAGGATCAGCAGAATCCACTTGCCTGTATTGCTTTCCGACCCGGTGTGGACTTCCGCCACCGGGGTGATCTCGTCCGACATACGCCCTCCGCGAAGTTTCAGTGCTCTGCAATCATTGTTGAGCAGAGGAGGAAAGGGTGTCAAATCGGACAAGAAAACCACAACCACAGAGGCCACAGAGTTACACAGAGGAAAACCAGGAACGCAAGACGGCCGGAATTAGACAAAAACCTACAACCGCAAAGGACACGAAGGCACACGAAGGAAACCAAGAACGCAAGACGGCCGGAATTAGACAAAAACCTACAACCGCAAAGGACACGAAGGCACACGAAGGAAACCAGGAACGCAAGACGGCCGGAATTAGACAAAAAACCCACAAACCACAAAGCGCACGAAGTCACACAAAGGAAACCAAGCACAAAGGACGACGGAAAGGTGACTAGCATTCATGTTGGCGTTCCATAACCCTTTAGGGTATTACCTCGGTTACCTGCTCTGAACGACAGCGAACAAGGACAATATGGGATTGGCGCTACCCTACGCCAAAGGTCTGCCCTGCTGCGGCTTATAAATGAAGTCCCGCCAGAACCCACATATCGGGCGTTACGAGATTCTCGGCGAGCTGGGACGCGGCGCCATGGGTGTGGTGTATAAAGCGCGCGACCCGAAAATCGACCGCCTGGTGGCGATCAAGACAATTTCTCTGCAAGGCGTGGACGCGCAAGAAGAAGGTGACTTCCGGCAGCGCTTCTTCCTGGAAGCGCGGGCCGTAGGGCGGCTTTCACACCCTGGGATCGTGACCATCTTTGATGTGGCGGAAGAGACCAAGACCCACTCTCCCTACATTGTTATGGAATATGTTGCCGGTCAGAGCCTGCACAAACTGCTGGCGAGTAAGGGAAAGCTGCCGTTCAACTCGGCGTTGGAATTAGCTCAGGAACTAGCCGAAGCCCTCGACTATGCACACACCCAAGGCGTGGTGCACCGCGACATAAAGCCGGCGAATATTCTTGTGAACGGTGAGGGGCGCGCCAAAATCGCTGACTTCGGCATCGCCAAATTGAACCTCGCTCACCTCACCGTAAACGGACACGCGCTTGGAACTCCCGCGTACATGGCGCCGGAACAGTTGGAAGGTGAGAACGTTGATGGACGCGCCGACCTGTTCGCGGTGGGCGTAATTCTGTACGCCATGCTCACTGGTCACCGGCCATTTCAGGGAAACAGCGCTGCTACTGTGTCTTTCAAGGTGGTGAACCGCGAGCCGGTGCCTGCGACCGCATTCGACGCCGAGCTTCCGCCCGAAGTCGATTACCTGATTGCCCGCGCCATGGCCAAGGACAAAGCCGAGCGTTACCAGACGGGGCGCGAGATGGCGCTCGATCTGAAGGAACTTCGGCTGGGGCGGGCGCCGCGCAGCATTGGAGATCCCACTCTGCCACAAGCTATCTCGGGGATGCCGCCATCTTCGGTGCAAATGATCCACAGCGTGGTTCCCTCCGACCTAACCTCGTTGACGCCGGGCATTGCTTTTATGAGGCGATCGCGAGTTGCGCCCATCCTGCGAGTTGCCTTGCAGGCAGCACAGCAACTCCCGGCAAAGATCGGGTTGGCGGTCATAACCATGCTGCTGGCGGCGATGGGTCTGTTTGCGCTTTATCGGCGGGCGCCGATATCTGCGCCGGTAGTTCAGACGGCGCCTGCGGCAGCCAGTGTTTCCCTGGCGAAATCTACTTCCGGTCCTAAGACCGAAGCTCCTGTTATTTCCCGGGCGCATCAGGCTATTTCGACTGCACCGAAAATTACGAAGGTGAACAACAGCATTGCGAGCGCGAACGTTCCACAGAAAGCTGCGACACCAATGTCTCAACTCGAGGTTGAGCTGGATCACAACTTACTGTCGGCAACCATGTCGCTTTGGATTGACGGCCAACTGACGTTGACCTTGCCGGTGCAAGGCACAAAGAGCAAGCGCCTGGTTGTGTTTCATGGAGTTCATGGGTCGGAAAGCGCGGTCATCCCCGTGCCAGCCGGCAAGCACCAGCTCTGGATGCAGGTGAAATCCAGCGATGGCTACGACCAATCCAAAACAATTTCGGAAGAGTTCCCCACGAATGCGTTCAGGACCCTGCGTATCCGCTGCGAAAAGCGCAGCCAAAAAATAGAGGCGGTTCTCGAGTAGTCGCGAGCGCGCGTGGCCTAGATTTCGAGCTTCCTCAGCCGCAGCGAATTGGCGATCACCGAAACCGAACTGAAGCTCATGGCCGCAGCTGCGAAAATGGGACGCAGCAGCAGACCGAGAAATGGATAGAGCACGCCCGCCGCAATCGGCACTCCCAGCGAGTTGTAGATAAACGCGAAAAACAGATTCTGCCGGATGTTGCGCATGGTGGCGCGGCTGAGCCGTCGAGCCCGCACGATGCCGATCAGATCGCCTTTGACCAGAGTAACGCCTCCGCTCTCCATGGCGACGTCGGTGCCGGTTCCCATGGCGATGCCGACGTCGGCCAGTGCGAGCGCGGGAGCATCATTGATGCCATCCCCCGCCATGGCAACTATGCGGCCTTGCTTCTGTAAGAGTGAAACCACCTCGGATTTTCTTTCGGGAAGAACTTCCGCTTCGAACTCCTCAATGCCCAGCTTGCGAGCGACGGCTTCGGCAGTGGCACGGTTGTCTCCCGTCAGCATAACGATGCGCAATCCTTCGGCTTTGAGATCGCGTAATGCCTGCGGAGTTGACGGCTTGATTGGGTCAGCTATGCCGAGTACGCCCGCGGGTTGGCCATCAATCGCAGCCAGGATAACGGTCTGTCCACCGTGACGAAGCTCGTCGGCATGCGGCAGCAGGCGATCAGGAGGAATTCCAAGCGTGACAAATAGTTGCTCGTTTCCAGCGGCGACCGTTTTTCCGTCAACCTTTCCCGTGACACCCCGTCCGGGCACATAATGGAACTCAGCGGCGGACGAAACGACAATCCCGTTCTGCCTGGCTGAAGCGACCACCGCAGATGCCAGCGGATGCTCACTTCCCTGCTCCAGACTGGCAACCAGACGCACGAGTTCGGAGTCACTGATTCCGGACAGCGTGATCACTGATTCCAGACTGGGCTTGCCCGCGGTGAGGGTGCCAGTCTTGTCGACGACCAGGGTGTCGACCTTTTCAAGAATTTCCAGCGCTTCGGCGTTGCGAATGAGCACTCCGCTTTGCGCTCCACGCCCGGTGCCAACCATGATCGCCATGGGTGTGGCCAATCCCAAAGCGCAGGGACACGCGATTATCAAAACCGCCACCGCGTTCACAATGGCGTGAACGAGACGCGGTTCCGGTCCCCATACCGCCCATACGATGAACGTGACCACAGCAATGGCAATCACCGCCGGGACAAACCAAGCTGCGACGCGGTCGGCTAAGCGTTGTATCGGCGCGCGACTGCGTTGCGCCAAGCTGACCATGCGCACGATTTGCGCCAGCAATGTTTCGCTACCCACGCGCTCGGCCCGCATGATGAATGATCCCGTGGCATTCACGGTGCCGCCAATCACCCGGCTGCCAGTCTGTTTTTCTACTGGCAGGCTCTCGCCTGTGATCATGGACTCGTCGACGGCGCTGCTTCCGTCGATCACCACGCCGTCGACCGGCACCTTTTCGCCGGGACGCACACGGAGCAGATCGCCCTTCTTGACCAGGGCGAGCGGAATGTCTCCTTCCTTTCCGTCGCGCAGAACGCGCGCTGTCTTGGGACTAAGATCGAGCAAGGCACGAATTGCGGCGCCGGTCCGCTGGCGCGCTTTCAGTTCCAACACTTGTCCGAGCAGCACGAGAGTAGTGATTGCTGCGGCGGCTTCGAAATACACCGCGGGCGTGCCGTTCATGTCGCGGAACGATGCGGGAAAGATTCCCGGAAAAAGTGTGGCCACCACGCTGTAGACATAAGCCACGCCCGTTCCCAGCGCAATCAGGGTGAACATGTTGGTGGATCGGTTGACGACAGAGGCCCATCCGCGCTGAAAAAACGGCCATCCTCCCCATAGCACAACCGGAGTGGCCAGCAAAAATTCGATCCATGGCAGCCAGTTGCCGGGGAGCACACGCTGGAGAGGCATGCCAGGCAACATGTCGGCCATAGCGATGGCCAGCAGCGGAACAGTCAGAGCCACACTCGCCCAGAAGCGGCGCGTCATGTCCCGCAGCTCGGGATTGTCTTCTTCACCTGCGGTGATTGTGCGCGGCTCCAATGCCATGCCGCAGATCGGACACGATCCCGGTCCGGGCCGAATGATCTCCGGATGCATAGGGCAGGTGTACTCGACGCGAGCGGCAGGGGCCGGCATCTCCGGTTCAAGCGCCATTCCACATTTTGGGCAAGGACCGGGCTTGCTCTCGCGGACCTCAGGGCACATCGGACAGACGTATTGGGGCGCGGGAGCTGAGGTTTGAATCTCTATGGGAGCGGTTGCTTGCGGCGCGAATTGCGTGCTGGCGGAGGATCTCGTGCTCCCCAGCGTGACTAAGCCTGAGGCTGGCGGCTGTGGTTTCAGGTATCTGTCGGGATCGGCCTGGAATTTCTCCCGGCAAGACGCGCAGCAGAAGTTGTAAGTCTTACCGGCGTGCTGGAGCGTGTGGCGAGCAGTTGCCGGATCAACCGTCATGCCGCAGACGGGGTCTTTACTCTTACTTTTACTTTTGGCAGCGACCGCAGCCTTTTCAGAGTTGTCCATGAATTGTGTGAAGCAATCCCTCAGGATTGCCAGCTACATAATAGATTCTCCAGAGCCCGCGCACGATTGTTGTATCTTTAAAGCAGGAGAGTTCGTCCGCATGACGCAATTGGAAGTTGCCTACCACTATGGCGCGCAACCCGGGGAAGCCGAGATGCACGCGCTTGGCGCTCTTCGCGAGGTATACGGCATCCGCAAGATCAGCTTTGATCGCGACCAGCGCGTGGTGCGGGTGGAGTTTGATGCGTCGCGCATGAAGGAACCCGTGATCAGCGGCCTGTTGCGAGGCGCGGGAATCGACCTCGAAGCCAAGCTGGAGCTGGCCTGAGAAGATCGTTGGCATCCGACAGTTTAATCTCGATTTTGGATTTTGTTTTTTGCGACCGGCGCAGGGCCTTTACCGCCTATGGGAAGCTAAGCCCAAAGTTGAACAGATTCTGGAGAACTTCTGAGCTGGTGTGGAATTCTGGCGTGAGTTGCTGCGGGTGAGTTCTGCGGGAAATGCAAAGGGGCGCTCAAGAAAACCTCTGGCCGAAGTTTATTCTCGAGAGCGCCCCGTTGCGCGCCACTTCGTCTGCCCTTCCCTAAGCATTCCCGGTGCCACGCTTAACTGACTGAAAATACGTCTCGGATGGCAAGGCAGGAGGGTAGGATTTTCTCAGGGCGGGCAAGAATTACTTTCGCGCAGAAACAGGCAAGCAGAGGGCCGAAACGTCTGTTGAAATCAGTGAGTTGGGCCGTGGGCGGGCTTCCGCAGGAACGAGACTGTGTCGAGAGTTTGGCGGTGGGGGTCTGCTAGAAGGTGATCTCCACAAAGTGCGCGAGGGACCACATAAGGAGATTGCGGTCGTACCCCGCTAGCGCTAGTCAGCAGTGCCCAAAGATTCCGTTTTGGTTATAATCGGAATCGCCGCAACAGTTTTCCTCGTTTCGCGCCCTTAGCTCAGTTGGATAGAGCGTCTGGCTACGAACCAGAAGGTCGGGAGTTCGAATCTCTCAGGGCGCACCATGCTGCTCCTGCTCTGCTCAGGCGTTTAGCTGCTTCCGTAGCATGGCCCTCTGCTGTGATTATTCAGTGTGTCCATTTACTCAGCCTTTTCACTCTGCGGGCACTGAGTCTTCGGGCAGGTCCACGTAGCCAGCGGAGCACCAGAACACTTCCCATCACTATGCACTAGGGCAAGAACGACTACACGATTCCGGGCATTGACTCAACCATATGTACGCGTTAGGACGCCGCCCCTCACCCTGACGCGAGCGCAAATTTCTGCTTGCTGCGCAGCATGAAATTCGCGAAGCGAATTCCATGCGGAGTCGAACGATCCCTGCCCAGCCAGTCTCCTGCGTGGCGAATCAGGGAATTCTCCCTGTGGGCTCGACGGCACGTTTGCGAAGTTAACCTAGAGGACTCCCTTCTGGTCCTGCTGAAGGTGCTAGCCGAACTGAGATCCTTCGACTGCGCAAGGCAGTCCGCTTCGCGGACCGCCCTGCTCCGCTCAGGATGACAGCGAGGAGGACAAACCTCCATCGTCACCGTGAGCGCCTCTTCCACAGCCCCCTCCCCTTTCGTTCTTGTGCCGCAGAAATTTCTAACGAAAACACTATTCTTCCGGAAGCTCAATTGCACCCCTGGCGGACAATCTAATTGTGTCCCGGGTTGGAAACGGTCGATAGAATCTCCAGGGCAGTGTCATGAGTGAGCGGAATTCGGTAAGCGTGGTCATTCCCACGCATGGCCGTCCCCTGCAAGTAGTGCAGGCGGTACGGAGCGCGCTGCGGCAGACCCACAGTCCTTTGGAAGTGATCGTGGTGGTGGATGGCGCGGATCCGCGAACCACGGAGGCGCTCGCAACGATTGTCGACCCGCGGCTGCGGGTGCTGGCGCAGGCCGAAAACATGGGCGGCTCGGCAGCCCGGAATGTAGGCATTGAGAATTCGCGCGGCGCCTGGATCGCTTTTCTCGACGACGATGATGAGTGGCTGCCGCAGAAGCTCGAATTGCAGCTTGAAGTCGCGCTGGCTTCAGGGCGCAAGTTCCCGGTCATCTCGACCGGCGTATTTCTGGTCAGGGCGGGAGAGACTTTCGTGTTGCCGGTCTACGGCCCGATGGACTCCGAGCCAGTAGCGGAGTACTTGTTCCGGCGGCGGTCCATCACGCAACCCACGGGATTCATGCCCACCTCATGCCTGATGGCGCCACGCGAGTTGCTCGAGCTGGAAGAATTTCGTCCCGGGCAGCCGCGTCTGCAGGATGCCGACCTGGTTCTGCGTTTAGTGGCACGGCCGGAGGTAAGTTTTCACTGGGTGCCGGAGCCGTTGGTCATTTATAACGATCTGAGTTTCGAGGCACGCGTCAGCCGCAAGGTAACCTGGGAGTACTGGCTGGAGTGGCTGCGGGAAAACCGGTGTCTGTTGACCCGGAAAGCCTACGCGGGCGCGTTGCTAAATATCGTCACCACCTACGCCGCGGGCCGACATCGCAATTGGGAAGCCGCTTTTCCCATTTTGGATGAAGCCTTCGCTAAGGGCAGTCCCGGAATAAATGATCTTTGCGCTTATGTGACGCGATGAAGTCTTCCGCAGCGAATGCACACCACGCTGAAACGCTGGATGAATCGGCAGGCCAGATCACAATACGGGATTGCGCGTCCGAAAAGCACGAGCGCGCGATCGGCGAGGGCGATTACTTCCCTGCCCGAACTTCTTAAACTTCACTCAGAATAAATCGATTGATTCGCGACTGCGGTTCACTCCCTAAGAATTCCCTCACGTATCTCCCGATTTGAAACGGTTGCGATACCAGCTCGCGTCGCCCATTCCCGACTGCGCGGTGGCGGCGGCCGCAAATGGTTGATTAGGCGAGGCAGTCGGCGCATCAGACCTTCGTTCTCCCCAATCCGGCACGCTGGCCAGTGATTTGCTTTTCAAACGAAACGTCACGCGCTATGGCCGGAGCAGGAATACGCCTCGGCGTAGAGCGGGAAATTCTCAGGTCACAAACAAACTCATGCGACACGCGTTCACTGGCTGGATCCTGGCGAGAGTACTGTTTCCCCTGCTGCTGGTAATCAGCGTGGCCGAGTTGGCGCACGCACAGACGGCGGAGGATAGCAACAATAATGACGTGGACATGGCGGCGACGGCGCCGGTCGGGCTCAGTACGACTCGCGCATTGGCGATCATCAGCCAACATCCGGAGATCAAGACGGAGCTGAAGCAGATGGCCGCGAAGTGGCTCGACCGAACGGGCTCGGGGTTCGCCGGGGAAGAAGTTTCCGATGAAACCCTATCCCGCCTGGTGACGCGGGATGCGGGTTTCCGGGCCGCCACTATGCAATTGCTCGAGGCCCAGGGCTACTCCGTCTCTGGCGGAGTTTTAGGAGACGACGAGCCGGGCACCGCGGAGCCCGACGATACTTCTGATCGCAATGATTTTGCGGTGCAGCCGGAGCCGGATGCTCGCCCGACTGCCAAAGGCAACCCGCGAAGCGTCGAGCCTGAGGCGGACGACGCTTCCAGAGACGGGATCGGCCGCCTGGCTGCTCGGCGTGATGGCCTAGGAAGGCAGTCGCTAGATCGTCCCAATCTGCGCCGCGATCAACCAGCGAGAGAGGCTGTCAGCCGTCCCAATCCGTATCCAGGTGTTCCTTCGCTGCACGATCTCTATGCCCAGATGGCGCCGCCATCAGTAAGCGTGAAGCGCTTCGGATCCGAGGTTTTTCAGCGCAGCGGCAATGCGGTTAAGACTGCCATGCTTGACCGGCCTGTGGGTCCCGATTACGTGCTGGGGCCGGGCGACGGTCTGAATGTGGACCTCTGGGGAGGCGTTTCACAGCGACTGGTGCGGACAGTGGATCGCGAGGGCCGCATCCTGCTGCCCGAAGCGGGCACCACCACGATTGCCGGCTTCACCCTGGCCAAAGCCCAGCAGGTCATCGAGGACGTTCTGCAACCCCAATATCGCAATGTTCGAGTAGCGGTCTCGGTGGCTCACCTGCGGACGGTTCGGGTTTATGTGGTTGGCGACGTAGAGCATCCCGACGCCTATGACGTCAGCTCCGTTTCCACGCCGGTGAATGCGCTCTACGCCGCCGGCGGACCCACAGCCGGGGGATCGCTGCGCGGGGTGGAACACTATCGTGGTGCCCGGTTGATTCAAACTGTCGATCTCTACGATCTGCTGCTGAAAGGCGCGCGCGCCGAAGGCGAGCGGCTGCAGCCCGGAGACACCATCCTGGTGCGTCCAGTGGGACCTCAGGCGACGTTGAGTGGCGCTGTCCGCCGGCCCGCAATCTACGAACTCAAGCAGGAGAAGACTCTGGCTGACGTGGTTCGCCTGGCTGGAGGCTTGACCGTTTCCGCCGCCGTGAGTCAGATCACGGTAGAACGCATCGAGCCGCATCAGGGACGGGTCACGCTCAATCTTCATCTTCCTGCCACCCCAAACGGACAAAACGACAAGCAAGACGACGAGCAAAACGGCGAGCAAAACATTGAGGCCGCGATGGCTGCGTTCGCAGTGCGGGACGGTGACCGGCTAACGGTCTCATCCATCCTCCCGTACAGCAACCGGACGGTTTATCTGCAAGGTCACGTCGTCCGTCCCGGTAAATACGAATTTCATGACGGCATGACGGTAGCGGACCTGGTGCGTTCCTATCATGATCTGCTCCCCGAACCGTCCGATCACGCGGAAATCATCCGCCTGTGCGCCCCCGATCTGCGGCCCGAGACCATTGAGTTCAGCCTGGAAAAGACCTTGCGCGGCGTCGATCCGCTTGCGCTTGAGTCTCTCGACACGGTGCGTATCTTTGGCCGCTATGAAGTGGATGCGCCCAGGGTCTCGATTTACGGCGAGGTGCTGCGGCCGGGAAAGTATCCGCTCTCCGAGAGCATGACAGCCGCCGCCCTGGTGCGCATGGCTGGCGGATTTCGCCGCAGCGCGTTCACCGAGATGGCCGATGTCTCTACCTACGCGGTCAAAAGCGGCGCAACCGTGAGCACCGAACACCGCCAGGTCGCGATCCGCAAGGCGCTGGCCGGCGAGGAGGGAGCGGATTTGCTGCTCCAACCAGGAGATGTGGTCACCATCCGCCAGCTTCCTGGCTGGGACGATATTGGAGCTTCGGTCGAGATCGCAGGCGCCGTCGGGTATCCCGGCAAATACGGACTGGAAGAAGGAGAGAGACTCAGCGCGCTGCTCCGGCGCGCGGGCGGGTTTCGCGCCGGCGCTTATCCGGCGGGCGCGGTGCTCGAGCGAGTGGACATCCGCAAGCTGGGCGAGAAGAACCGGGCGGAGCTGATTCAGAAAATAGAGATGACCGGCGTGAAGCTGCGCATGGCGCCCTCGACTAACGGCCAGGATCAACTTGCCACTATGCAGGCGATGGATCAACAGCAGCAGCAAATCATCTCACGCCTGCGCAACCAGCCAGTTACGGGCCGGCTGGTGATCAAGATCTCCAGCGACTTCGCCAGCTGGGAAAACAGCGCCGCCGATCCGCAATTGCGCAACGGCGATGTGATCACCGTTCCCAAGCAGCCGGACTTCGTGCTGGTCGCCGGACAGGTCTACAACAGCTCGGCCATAGCCTATTCGCCCGGCCGAGACGCTGCCTGGTATTTGAAGCAGGCGGGCGGGGCCACGGAGGTGGCCAACAAGAAAAACGTTTTCGTGATCCGCGCCAACGGCTCGGTTGTGGGCAAGGGCAGCGGCGGCGAATGGTTTGGCGGGAACGTGCTTACCACCCGCATGCGCCCCGGCGACACGGTGGTGGTTCCGGAAAAAATTGTTGGCGGTTCCCCTTTTTGGAAGGAACTGCTCAACACGGCGCAATTGGGCTCGGCTGCAGCTGTCACCGCGAAAGTGGTTTCAGGGTTCTAGGCAAGATGAATCGGCCATTCCTAACTCTGGCGCTCATGGCAACCTCGGCAACGTGGACCGTCTGGGCTGGCGCGCAGGTGCTTTCGCATCCGCCAAAGAGTGCGAATCGCGATCCAGTGGAAGAGAAAATCCGGCGTCCGCAAAGCATGGGATCACCCTACGTGCCGCCCGATAGCTGGATCTATCCCCTGTTCGATCGCTTGATGGCGCTGGGATATGTGCAATCGGAGGCGACTGGCATTCGCCCCTGGACGCGCCTGGAGTGCGCTCGCCTGCTCAAAGAAGCGGTCGACCTGATCGAAAGTGATGATGCCACTCTTCAGGTGCACGCCATATACCGCGAACTCGCTAGCGAGTTTACCCACGAGACGAGCTTGCTGGAAGGCGCGGCGAATCGCGAAGCGCGGCTTGACAGCGTGTATATCCGAAATTCCGGGATCAGCGGAACTCCACTGCGAGATGGATTTCACTTTGGCCGCACTCTGGTCAATGATTTCGGACGCCCATTCGGCGCGGGGCTGAACGTCGCCGGTGGAGTTGCTGCTCATGCGCAGGCAGGGCCTTTCATCATTTATGTGCGCGGAGAATATCAGCACGCACCTATGGCGCCGGCTGACCCCTTCGCGGTGCGTGGCGCGACGGCGCGTGCGGATAGTATCGTGCGTCCCGACGGACTTCCTGTTCCGGTCTCGCCCGCCCTGGCATCGCCCGAGGTAAATCGCTTTCACTGCCTGGACAGCTACGCCGGAGTGGCCTTTGCGGGCTGGCAAGTTACGGTGGGCAAGCAGAGCCTGTGGTGGGGACCTTCGGCGTCTGGACCGATGATGTTCAGTGACAACGCTGAGCCCATGCCCATGGTGCGTCTTAGCCGCACCACGCCGATGCGCATGCCGCAGCCGTTTGCCTTTATGGGTCCGGTGCGTAGCGAAATCATTTTTGGCCGGCTCGGCGGACATCACTTCGTCAACGTAGAAGGCCAGGGAGTCACCGGATCCTGGTACCGCACGCTACCGCGCCAGCCGTCGATGCAAGCGGTGAAGCTCAGCTTCAAGCCGACCGCGAACCTGGAATTCGGCTTTTCGCGCACGGTTATTTTCGGCGGGCCGGGCTTTCCGCTGAACTTCGGCAGCATAAGCCGCGCCTTGTTTTCTTACGGCAACACTTTCGGTGCCAGTGATCCGGGCGATCGCCGGGCGGGATTCGATTTCAGCTATCGCGTGCCCGGTTTGCGCAACTGGCTCACCATCTACAACGACTCGCTGGCGGAGGATCAACCCTCGCCCATCGCCTATCCGGTGAACTCAGCTATGAACCCCGGCCTTTATCTACCCCAGTTGCCCAAGCTTCCAAAACTGGATTTTCGCGCTGAGGCCGCCTACACCGACCTGCCCGGCTTCAAGCGCGTGGGCTTTTACTACTGGAACCTGCGTTACGTGGACGGCTACACCAACCAAGGCAATTTTTTGGGGAACTGGGTGGGCCGGGAAGGCCGCGCAGTTCACCTGAGCAGCACTTACTGGTTCTCGCCGCGGAACACGCTGCAGGTTCAGTATCGCGGATTGACGGTCAACCGCGAATTTCTTCAGGGCGGCAGCCAGCGAGATTTCACCATACGAGTAAATGCCCTACTCCGGCGCGTCGTCGGGCTCTCTGCCGCTATGCAATATGAGCGCTGGAATTTCCCGCTGCTCGCAACTTCCAGCAAATCAAATCTGGCTTCGACCGTGGAACTGACGTTCTGGCCGGAGGGGAAGTAGGAGATGCATTTTGCCGTCTGAAAGCGCAGTGCACCTCCTGGATGAGCAGGCGCTCGAACTCGAGCCCACAGAGACCCCGATTGCGCCGCTCAGCAATGTGCGACTGAACCGGCAGGCCCGGCGCCGGCTGGCCTTTATGCTGCGCGCTTGCTGGCAGCGTCGCGGACTGTTTGTGCGAAGCATGGCATGGGCCGCACTCATCAGCCTTGTCCTGTTGTGCGTGTTACCAAGCCGCTATAGCTCGACCGCGCGGCTCATGCCTCCAGAACCCAATGTCGGCGCACATCTGGCCATGGCCGCGGTGCTGGGGCCAGCAGCAAGCGTCGCCTCCGACGTCCTGGGAATGAAAAGTCCGGGCGCGCTGCTGGTGGGAGTGCTGACCAGCGAGACCGTCGAGAACGCGCTCGTTAATCGTTTTGACCTGCGCAAATTGTATTCCTGCAGGAAGTATTCACGGGCGCGGGAGATTCTTGCATCGCGCACCAGTATCAGTGAAGACCGCAAGAGCGGGATCATCACCATTCAAGTGAGCGATAGCGACCCAGCCCGGGCCGCCGCCCTGACGCAGGCCTACGTCGACGAGCTCAATCGCGTGCTCGCCAGCGTCAGCACTTCGGCGGCGCGCCGTGAGCGCATTTTCCTGGAAGCGCGGCTGGCGGAAGTGCGGCGCGATCTGGACAGCGCGGAGCGCGAGCTCAGTCAATTTTCCAGCCAGCACCGCACCGTCGATCTGAAAGACGAAGGCCACGCGCTGGTCGAATCCGGAGCGCGGCTGCAGGGAGAACTCATCGCCGAGCAGGCGCAACTGCGTGGTCTGCAACAGGTCTACGGTGACCAAAACGTAAGAGTGCGTTCCTCGCGGGCGCGCATCGCGGAATTGCAGGGCGAACTAGAGAAGCTCGGCGGCATGAGCGCGGAACCGGAGACAGCGGCGGGCGACGAACGATTTTATCCCTCGCTGCGCCGGTTGCCGTTGCTCGGCCTCACCTTTACCGGCCTTTACCGTCAGGCCAAGGTTGAGGAGGTTCTGTTCGAGACGCTTACCAAGCAGTACGAGCTTGCCCGCGTTCAGGAGGCCAAGGACACGCCCACGGCCCGGCTGCTGGACGAAGCCAGAGTCCCCGACGAAGGTTCGTATCCGCCACGCCTGCTGCTGGTGATCGCCGGAATCCTGCTGGGATTCATCGCGGCAGCGGTGTGGATTCCCGTCAGCGAGGTCTGGCTGGCGGCCGACGAGGACGACCCGCTGAAGTGTTTACTCACGGAAGTTCTGCAAGTGTTCTCGCAATGGAGTGCCGGGTTGCGCGCTCGACTCACCCGGCGGAGGAAATCACCATTGCCCGCGGAAGTGCAATCGGGGGCCGATTGAAGAAACGAAAGAGGATGTCTTTTGGAGTGCAGCATCCACCCGCAGGAAACCGCAGGCGCTGCCGATAAGCCATAAAGTATGCTTCGACAAAGGGCACATGTCGTCTACTGCTTCACTACCTTCAGCGACGCACTGGGATTTGTTCTTGCTTTTGTCGCGGCACACTTGCTGCGTAACAGCTACATTTTTGACGACCAGCAAAGTTGGCGGGAAATGTCGGAACGACTGGGTTTTCTGGGGATCACCATCGCCCTCGCCCTGGTGGTGTTCGGCCGTGCCGGTCTTTACCATTCGTTCCGCTTGCGGACTCTGGGCGACGAGGCAGACCTGGTCACACGTTGTTTTCTGAAGCTGGCCGCCCTGCTCGCACTGGTGATTTGTCTTCTGAAGCTGGAATACGTAAGCCGGCTTTTCCTGTGCCTTTTTATGGGCATCGCGTGGCTTAGCGTGTTGGCGGTCCGAATGCTGGCGCGCCGCGCCCTGCACTCCATCCGGCGCAGTGGCCGTAATTGCAGCAACATCCTTATTGTTGGTACGGAAGCGGACGCCCAAGCCGTAGCCGAGGCGATCGAGCAAAACCGCCATTGGGGAGTGCGCACCATTGGACACCTGGCCGATTTCGAGACCTCCGAGCCCAGCGAGCTGCCCACACTAGGAAAGCTGGAAGACCTTGGGGTCATCCTGCGGGAGAACATCATCGATGGCGTCATCTTTACCAGCGGCCCTGAGCGGCTGCCACTCATCCAGCCCGCGTTTGATTACTGCCACCGCATTGGGGTGGCTGCTTACTACTACTCCCATTATTTCGATCCGCCCGAGCTCAACCTGGAGCGCATCGCCGGGGTCAACCTGATCGCGTTCCCCGTGGCGGGCTATGAAACCCAGCGGGCACTCGGGAAGCGCGCCCTCGACCTCGGCTTTGGGATGGTGCTGCTGGTTCTGTTCGCGCCGGTCATGATGGCCGCCGCCATCCTGATCAAACTCACATCGTCGGGTCCGGTCATCTTCAGGCAGGAGCGAGTCGGGATCAACGGCCGCCGCTTCACGCTTTACAAGTTTCGCACCATGGTTTGGGACGCCGAGCGGCGCCGCGAGGAACTACTTGTGCGTAACGAGATGGACGGTCCGGTCTTCAAGATTGCCAACGATCCACGCATTACCCGCATGGGCCGACTGTTGCGCCGTATCAGCTTCGACGAACTGCCGCAACTGGTCAATGTGCTGCTGGGACAAATGAGCATTGTGGGGCCCCGCCCGCCGCTGGCCGAGGAAGTTGGTCGATACGAAGATTGGCAACGCCGGCGACTGAGCGTGAAGCCGGGCCTGACCTGCCTGTGGCAGGTGAGTGGGCGCAATCACATCGATTTCCGCCGCTGGATGCAACTCGATCTGGAATACATCGACCACTGGTCGTGGTGGCTGGACCTGAAGATCATGCTGCGAACCGTACCGGCAATGCTGCGCGGGCAATAATCGGGGAGGGCAGGGTGAAAGCAGTTTTACAGAGCAGGCGGATTCTGATAACCGGAGGCGCGGGTTTTATTGGCTCGCGCTTAACGCGGCAACTTCTAGAAGACGGGCACGAGTGCCTGGTGATCGACAATCTGTCGGCAGGTACGCCAGCTCCGGCGGCACGCGAGCGCCTCGCATTCGAACCGCTGGGCATCGGCGATCGCAGGCGTGTCGAATCGCGAATGAAAGAGTTTTTTCCGCACGCGATCGTTCATCTGGCTGCCATCCACCATATTCCGACTTGCGAGAAGAATGCCGCTGAGGCCTTTCGGGTGAACATCCTGGGATTTCAGGTAGTGCTTGATGCCGCCGCGAAGGCGGGATGCGGCAAGGTCGTCCTCGCCTCAAGCGGCGCGGTTTACGACTGGTGCGAGGGACCGTTGAACGAAGAGGCTACGCCGGCGCGTCCCTGCGATATCTATTCCCTGTCGAAATATACCGGCGAACAGCAGCTTCGCCTCTGGGCCCAGAACACCGGGGCTGAAGGAGCGGTGGCTCGCATCTTTAACACCATTGGGGCCAATGATCCGAATGCCCATCTGATCCCCGACATTCTGCGGCAACTGGAAAGCGGCAATGGCAAGGCCATAGTACGGCTGGGCAACACGCATACGCGCCGCGACTACATCTACGTCGAGGACACGGCGGCGTGTTTGAAAGTCATGGCCGAATCATGCCTGGGCCCGGGAGTGCGCACTTTTAACGTGGGCACCGGAGTCGAGTCCGATGTCGCGCAATTGGTCCGCATCATCGCGGTGCTCAAGGGAAAAGATTGCGAAGTTGTAGTCGATCCCGCGCGGGTGCGCCGGGTGGACCGCACCAGCCAGTTGGCAGACATTCGCCATACTGCCGAGGTTCTGGGGTGGCGGCCGCGCTACCCATTGCAGGAGGCCCTCCGGCTTGCGGTGCAATAAAGGTATGCTCTGGCGCGGCGCATTGCCGCTGGGCGCTTCTGCGGTGAACGGCGCGGCGACCATGCTGTTTTACGTGCTGCTGGTCGACCGCTATGGAGTGGGGACTGGCTCCGATCTGGTATTCGCCATCTCGCTGTTACCCAATGTGCTCTACACCGTCACCTTCGGACAACTGAACGAAATTCTGGTGCCTTTATTCGTACGCGGCTCGCGAGCGATGATGCCAACCGTGTTTTGGAATGTGGCTATTGCGGCTGGGGTGACGGGAGCAGGTTTCGGCGTTCTGATGTTTTTTCCTTTGTCGGCTCTGGCGCCGATTTTCTATCCGGATGTGACCTCGCATTTCAGTTCCGATGTGATCCGCCAGTTGCTGATTTTGGGTCTCATCTTCAACGCGCTTTATTCGGTCCTGATGGTAAAGAACTGCTATCTGGTCGCCCAGGGCAGGACGGTCCAGATGCAATGCGTTATGGCAGCAGGTAACGCGCTGGCCGCATTTTGGATATGGAGTTTCAGCTCAGCGGGCAATTTGCTGCAGGTTCCGGCGGCGCAGATCGCCGGGGCTGCGCTGCCTCTGCTGTTCCCTGTTCTCGCCAGGCATTCCACCGCTTATCTGTCCGGACACATCCGCGAGCACCTGCGCGAAGTCTCTATGCGGGTGCGATGGCTGGTAGCCAATGCCTGCATCTCGCGCCTGGATCCACTCATTGAGGGCGTCATCGCCTCCTTCATCGGGCCGGGGATGCTGACTACGTTCTACCTGTTTCAGCGAGTTATCGGCTCAAGCCACGCCATCGTGCACAACGGATTTATCCTCCCATTTTCCAAGCGTGCCTCGGAACTTGCCACGGCCGCACCCGCGAAATTCAACCATCATCGACTCCGCTCGGCACGGGACGGGAGTCTTCTGGTCCTGGCACTAATCGCCGCAAGCGCGGGACTACTGGTGCTGCTGCACTATGCTCCGCTGGCGGCGCTACGGTCGTATGCCGATGTGTTCCGGCAGCACGCGCTGGTTTTCGTGCTATTGCTCGGTTATGGAATTTTCACCATCACGGCCAAGATTTACGCGGTGAGCCTGGTCGTCCTGCGGCGAGAGCGATGGTTGGCAGCGGCCACGGTGGCAAGCGTAATGCTTTCCCTGACCATGAAATACTTCGGCGCTCGCTGGTTGGGACTATCGGGGCTGGCGGCTGCTTGCTCCCTTTCATGCCTTTGTTATGCCATCGTCCTCGGATGTGGGCTGGCTTCGATGCAGCAAAAAGCATACTCCGCTGAGGTACGCATTGCCCGGCCATGGGGGGTCTTTGCGGAATGAGAGTTCTGTTTGTGAATCAATTTTCTTTCGATTTTTTGGGAGGAGTGGAGTTTCACATCCTGAATCTGGCGCGTGAGCTTTACCGCCATGGGGTGAACAGCACGTTGGTCTGCGATGCGGCCGGCGATCCGCCTTCGACAGCCATGGTCGAGGACATTGCCGTTGAACGCGTGGCGGGAATCCGTGGCCTGCGGCGGTTCATGCTCGAAGATAAGAACGACTTTGATATTTGTCACACGCACATGTCACGCAAGGCGTTTTCCGCCTTTGGAGCGATCATGGCGCGGCGGATAGGAAAACCCGTGGTGTTCACCCCACATTGCTTTTATCCCGCTACCGGCGTGAGCAATTGGCTGCTCAAACAATTCTACGACGCGACTCTGACCCGGCTCACTTTCCTGTGCTCGCAGGGGGTAATCAATCTGACGCCTCGCGATCGGCAGGACGCCTTCAGCCGCGGCATGCGCGCCAAACAATCCTGCATCATCCCTAATTCGATCAATCTTTCGCGTCTTAGCTCCGCAGCGTCGAGTAATTTCCGGCAACGCCATGGAGTCGAACGAGAATTCCTGTTGCACGTAGGACGTTTTCAAAGGCAGAAATGCGTTGATTTCCTGGTGCGTAAACAGCGGCTGATCAGCGGTTATGACTTGGTACTGATCGGGCAGGACGACGGCGAAGCTGCACCTGTGCGTCGGCTGATTCACGAACTAAACCTTTCCGGTCGTGTGCATCTGCTTCTCGATTTGCCATCAGCGGACATTTACGGCGCGTACCGACAGGCTGCCGCTCTGGTAATGGCTTCGCGCAATGAAGGATTGCCCACGGTAATTCTGGAAGCGATGGCATTCGGGCTTCCCGTGGTGGCGCCCGCGGTCGGCGGTATTCCGTTCATCATCTCCAATGGCGAAAACGGATTTCTTTACCCGTGGAATGACGCGGAGCTTTATATCAGCGGCGTTGCCCGGGCCCTAACGGATGGCTCTCGCATAGCGAGCAATGCGGCGGCGGATCTTGCTAAGCGTTTCTCCTGGGAGCGAAATGCGGAGCGCATCCTGCAACAGTATCGCGAGCTTCTCGGAGACGCCGCTTCCAGCGCCAGCGTCGCGCCCTCCGTCGCCAGCATCTCCCGCAGTGGAGTCGCGTCCCTGTGAGATCGCTGCTGCCCATCCCCTTGGAAATGGAATTCCGGAGCTGTCCGCTGTGCGATGCGGCGGAGTGCTCCACGTTTCTGCCGTTCGATTCCTTTGGCTTTCCCTTGCGCACCGTGGAATGTCGAAGATGCGGTTTGCTCTACTCCAACCCCGCCCCAACCAGGCAATTTCTCGACGGATTTTATGAGACTCGGTATCGCTACTTCTACGAGGGCCTGAGAAAAATCGATGAGTCCTATATTCGGCTACGGCGGCATCGCGAGGTGGCGGCGCGAAGGGCGCAGCAGTACGGCCGGTTGCTGCCGCGGGGCAGTTCGGCGCTCGACATCGGATGCGGCACCGGTTTTTTTCTCTCGACCCTGCGCGACGAGTTCGGCATGCGCGTAAGAGGGATCGAGCCCGACCCGACCGCAGCCGACTATTGCGAGCGGCATCTTCAGCTCGAAATATTTCGTGGAGTTCTGGAAGCCAGTCCATGTTCAGAACAGTTCGACCTGGTCAGCGCCTTCCATGTCGTCGAACACATCCGCTGCCTGCCGGAGTTTCTTGCCTTAATGCGCAAGCGGTTGCGTCCCGGCGGATGTCTTGTGCTCGAAACGCCGAACTGCGCAGGTTCGTGGAACGACATCGGCATGTTTCACATTGCACATCTGCAGACGTTTTCGCCCCACTCTATGGCTAATCTCTGTTCGGCCAACGGCTTCGAACTGGTCGAAAGCGGTCCACTGGAGAACGACTCTTTGAATCTCTATCTGATCGCACGGCCCGGAGAGACCGATCACAGCGTCCGGCCGCCTCTGGCAGAAGACTCCGAGTTGATTCGCCGCAAATGCCGTGGCATTCGCACCCGGCGCTGGCGGCGGGTGCTGCGCACCTGGACAAAGTGGCTGTACTTCCAGGCAGGGGGTCTGCAGGGCAGGATTTTGGTGAGCGCGCATAAACCTTCAATGGCGGTGGTGCGCCCTTTCCGTCCCAACCTTGCGGAAATGGCGGTCTACCGGTCATTTCTGGACGATTTCGAAGTCACTTACTACTACAGCGGGCTGAATGAACAAGCCTGCCGAAAGCAGCTCGACGCGCTTGGTCTGGAACGCATGAGAGCTGTGCGCTATCGCGGCTACACCGACATCTTCCCCGCTGGCTCCGCACAACGAGCCCTTGATTTCAAAATCGGATTAGGTTCGGTCATGCTGTCGCACCTGGGCGATGTCCTCAGACACGACGTCATCAATGTGGTCGATCCTATTTACTTCCACGTTCACCAGATCGTGCGGCGCCTTCGCCCATCTCAGAAATTGGTTGTCGTGCGCTGGGAAAATATCAGCGACCGTTATCGGCGGATCTGGGTTGCCAATCGTCTGGCGGAGCGGGCGCTTCGCCGCGCCGACCTGATCGTGTGCGTCTCGCAGGCGGCGTTGCACAGTTTGCAGCTTCCCTCCGGCTTTGGCGGGCAGGTCGCGCAGGTCTATCCCGGCATACAACTCGACGCTTCGCCTTGCCACCAGCCACGCGGCCGGCCGGCAATCATTTTTACCGGGCGTCCGCAGTGGGCAAAGGGTTTTTCACATTTGATGGCCGCGTTCGCGATTGTCAGAAGAACTTTCCAGCTCGACTGCGAACTGTGGGCCGTGGGTCTCGACGCGGCACAGTTTTCCACACGCGCCACGCAGTTGGGCATCGCCGCCGATGTCAAGTTTTTCGGCCTCCTGCCTAATCACGAAGCGCGCCAGGAAATGACCGAGGCGGCGCTGTTCTGTTTCCCCAGTTTGGTAAGTCCAACGTGGACGGAGCAATTCGGCTTTGCCATGGTGGAGGCCATGGCCAGCGGCGTGCCCGTGGTAGCGTTCGATTCGGGAGCCATCCGTGAGATCTGCGGACCGGACGGCGTCTACGCCAGCGCCGGCAACGCTCACAGCCTTGCCGAAGCCCTCGCCTGCGTGTTGCGCTCTCCAGAAGCCGCTCAGGCGCGCGGGCGGAGGCTGAGCTTGCGCGCCGCGCAGGAATTCTCACACCAGAAGCAGGGACAGAAATTGCTGGTCGCCATCGGCGGAATTTTGAGTGCTGCAGAGGCTCGGCCCGAGTTGGATCGCTTACGCTGGGAGGCCGCCTTCTGATGGGAGTCGCAGGATATATTGCGCTGATCGCGGCAGTTTGTGCGGCCCTGGTTTACCAGTTCAAGTTTCGGGGGCTCTATTTACTTCTGCTGATCTCCTGCACGCAGAATTTCATCGTTCCTTTGCTTTATACCACCGGGTCTCTCGGCGCCGAACCCTGCAAGGCGCTGATCTTTGTGAAGGAGATTTTGCTGTTCTGCATCTTTATCTATGGCGGATGGCGGCTGCTCGGCCGCAGTATTCGTGTCTCCACCGCATTAAAACTTTTGATCTTCTTTACCGCCTGGTGCTCGCTGCGTGGCCTGCTCGGCGTACTTCAGGGCGATGACATAGCTGCCGCCGGCCGCATGATTCGCAGCCTGGCTGCGCCGCTGCAAATGTTCGTCATTGGCCTTGCTGCCGTCTATGAACGACCCAGCATCATGCCGAAATTCCTGCGCTGCCTGGTGCCGATCCTGGCAGGGCTCGGCATCATCGCTATTTTCCTGTTCGCCTCAATGGGAAGCGATTTCTGGATCGATTACGTGAACATTGCCTCGTACAACATCGAGCTAAAGGGCGAAAGCGCCTCCGCGCAGATGGAGGAAGCGGGAGTGTCGGACTCCGCCGGAGGCCGCCCCGAATTTTCGTTCCTCTCCGAGTTGCGCGCCATGGGAACGTTCGGCGATCCGATTTCCATGGCGTTTGCCATGTCGTTCGGGGTGCTCCTCGCCTGCTTCTACCTGCCGAAGCACTGGTCCCGATATCTTTTTGTTCTCCCCATCGCAACCGCGCTGTTTCTGAGCTTCACGCGCTCTGCCTGGATTTTCCTGGGGGTGGCGATGGGTACAGTTCTGTTGCTGCGTCGCAAATATCTCTTGATGGGCGCGGTTGCGCTGATCATCGCGACGACATTAACAGCGGTAGAGCCGCTTTCCGATTTCTTCCTTACCAGCGTGGATAAACTCTCCGACGCCGCTTCCGAAGATCAGCACGCCGCCGGCTTGCGCGGCTTCTACGCGTTTGCCTGGAGAGATCCCGGCAATCTTCTCGGCAAAGGTTCCAACCCCTCGGTGCAAACCATCCCGGAGAGCGGTTACGCATATCTGCTGGAGCATTACGGACTGCCCGCGTACGGCGCATTCCTGGCGCTATGCCTGGCCATGTTCCGGGAGTTCTCGCGTGCGTCACCTACGTACCGTGACCTGGCGCAGATTGGCCAGGGAGTGGTACTCGGCACGGTGGTGACGATGCACACCTCTTTCTACGCATTCTCGTTCATCGGATATCTCGCGATCTGGTTCACGTTGGGATCGCTCACCGCCTACACGGCAGTGGAGCGCCCGCGCGTCGCACCCGCAATGCTGCCCCTCCCCACGCCGTCTCCCGCATGAAACCCTCGTTGCGCCAATTCGTCGGTGTTCCCTGCGGTCATCTCACCCTCTACTCACTCGCGCTCGACGATTTGTTCCGCTCCGAAACGCCCGACTTCAAACACGTGGTCACGGTGAATTCTGAGATTTTCACCTACGCCCACGAACTCCCCGAGCTCGAACGAATCCTCTCCGGGACGATCAATACCATCGATGGCCGGGTGCTGCAGTGGGTCTGCCGGTGGAACAATCCTTATTGCTCGCTGGAGAAGCTCTCCGGTTCCGATTTCATCTATCGTCTGGCGGAATATTGCGCCCGCCACGGCGAACGTTTGTTCCTGTTGGGGGCATCGCAAGAATCGAATCGCCGGGCTGTTGCCGCTTTTCATGCCCGTTGGCCTGACTTGCCAATTGCGGGATTCGCGCCGCCGTTCTCTTCCGACATCCACGCCGCTGATTGGAACGGCAGCATTCTCGAACAGATAACCGCCTTTTCGCCCACGCACCTGGTGGTGTGCTTCGGGCCGGTGAAGCAGGAGATGTGGATCTCCCGCAACTCCGAGCAGCTCTCGTCGATGGGAGTGTGCTGTGCATATGGCCTTGGCGGCAGCCTTGATTTCGTCGCCGGCATGAAAAGGCGCGCGCCACGCAGCCTACAATTCGTCGGACTGGAGTGGCTCTTTCGTCTGCTCTGCGAACCGCGCCAGCGATTCGGACGGACGCTCAAGATGTTTCGCATGTTGCGCCTGGCTTCCCGCCCTGCCTCTTCCCGCCTTCCGCTTGCCAGTACGGGCCCGAGGCTTGACAGCAGGTCATAACTACCTGTTGAATCGTGGTGCTTGCGGTTTAAGCGAAGAAAGTTCAACTAGAAATCGACAAGCGCGAGATTGCTTCTGGCCCCGTAGCTCAACTGGATAGAGCATCAGACTTCGGATCTGAGGGTTGGGGGTTCGACTCCCTCCGGGGTCGCCAGATTCTAGACACAGCTTTCAGCTCTCAGCTTTCAGCCGTCAGCGAATCTCATCAGTTTGGACCTCGAGAGATCCTTCGCTCCGCTCAGGATCGCGGCTGCGGGCTCAGACGCCCGCAAATCGCCGCGACTTCGGATCTGAGGGTTGGGGGTTCGACTCCCTCCGGGGTCGCCAGATTCTAGACACAGCTTTCAGCTCTCAGCTTTCAGCCGTCAGCGAATCTCATCAGTTTGGACCTCAAGAAATCCCTCGACTGCGCTCGGGATCGCGGCTGCGGGCTCAGACGCCCGCAAAGCGCCGCGACTTCGGATCTGAGGGTTGGGGGTTCGACTCCCTCCGGGGTCGCCAGAACTATTGTTGATTTTTGAATGCAGATTGTTGATTGAGCAGCGCTTGGCGTCCGCCACAAGGGTTTCAATCAACAATCAAAATTCAACGATCAACAATTCTCCCCAGCTTGGCGCGCCGCATGCCCCGCCAGCTCTGCCATCTACCCCGGTCGGAATCCTTAGGAAGAAAGTCTCTGGGCGAAACGAAGCTTGACAGCGCCGACCGGGCTGATACGATGGCGACCCAACTTCCAGGAGGCTGACACAATGTCACGGTATAAGTTCCCCGCTTTACTTGTGGTTTGTTTGTCACTGGCCGTCTCGTTTACATTGCTGGCTCCCTACGCCCGAGCCGCACATACATTCACTACCATCGATGTTCCCGGCGCCGGTGAAACCGACTGCAACGACATCAACACTGCCGGCACCATCGTCGGATTTTCTCTCGATTCAACCCTCACCATTGGCACGGGATTCACTTTCAGCGGCGGCACCTTCACCAGCGTAAAGGCGCCGCATTCCAGCGATACCCGCGTCTATGGCATCAACGACAATGGCGACATCGTGGGATGGTATATCGACTCTACTACCGGCGTGACCCACGGATTCAAGAGAACCGCTGCGGGCGTGTTCAGCAAGATTGATCCGCCGGGTTCCACTTTCACCAATGCCTGGAGCATAAATAATGCCGGTACTGTCGTGGGCGCTTATACCACCAGCGACGGTATATTTCATGGCTTCACCCTGATCGGCACCACCTACACCACCTTCGACGCTCCGAATGGTGCAACTCTGACAGAGTTTACCGGTATCAACACCGCTGGCACCGCCATGGTGGGAATTTATTTTGATTCCAGCAGCGTCCAGCACGGATTCAGCTTGCAGAACGGAACCACCTTCAAGGACATCACTTTCCCCGGTGCTACCGTTACGGCGGCGGACCGGATCAATGACAACAATGTCATCGTCGGACTGCACGGGACCAGCAGCACCGGGCCCTTCTCCGGGTATCGCAAAGGCGGTACAACTTTCACCAACATCAATGCCCCCGGAGCGACCGAGACCCGCTGTCGAGGCCTCAACAACGGTGGCATCATCGTGGGCCGCTTCACCGACAGTGCGGGCGTTATTCACGGGTACATGGTGCAGTAGGCCAGCAACTCACCTTTAACTCAAAAGCCGGGCTCTCGGGCCCGGCTTCTTCTTGTTGTGATCATGGGATCAGAACTGCACGCCGCCGAGTTCGGTCTGCCAGCTACCGGTGCGGAAATCCAACCAGACAGCATAAGTGGCGTTGTTAACCATGAGGTGATTCCTGTAATCCGCGCCAAATGAGACTTGGGAAGAATCGACGCGAATGTTGTAAGAGCCCGGCTCTTGCTGAACGTGGATCCGCCGTCGGTAGAAAATGCGAGCACCGGCTGGTATTTCCGGTTGGCGGGGTCGTTGCGGCGATCTAGCCAGGTTACGACGACTCTTCCTAATCGGTCGACGGTCATCCAGTGCAGAAATTCGTCTCCAGAATTGGAATTGGATACTCGCACTGGCGGTCCCCAGGATGTGCCTCCATCGCTGGAACTCACGATCTCAACCTGCATCTGTGAACCAGTCCAGTTGTAAAAGACGGCGTAGAGCCTCGGAACTGAGCTGCTGTTGTCGGCTGCGAGCACGGGGATGTTGGTGATAGGAGCGAATGAATTGGGCAAGCAACCGAAGTAGCAGGAAACGGTATCCGCGGTGAGCGTGACAGTTGAAATGACTGAAGCCGTCGACCAAGTCACTCCGCCGTCGACCGACTTAGAAAACATTACCTGGGAGACCGTTAGTCCGCAGTCTCCAGTTGGACCGCTGCCCGGACAGCGAAGCCAAGTGGCGTAGAGGGTTCCGTCTCCCCCGACCGCGATGTTACTAAAAGCATCAACGGCCGGGAGCTGCTGAAGCTTGTCTACAGGGCGATTCGACCAAGTCTTGCCCTGGTCGCCGGAACGAGAGATCCAGATTTGGCTATCGCCGCTGAGGTTCATTTGCGTCGAAGAGATGTAAAGCGTGTTCTGGTTCGGACTGGTGGGACTTATGTCGACTACAAGCCAGGGCATGAATACCGCATAACCTAATACTGCTCCGACCGCCACAATAGGCTTGCCCCAAGTCTGGCCGTTATTGGTAGAACTGGCCAGGACGATGCGATAGGGAGGGTCGCCAAAATCAGATCCGGTGCCTCCAACGTACGCTACGTTGTTCAGATCATATCCGGCAATCGGCTCGTAGAAACCCTCAAATCGGCCTCCTAAACAGGTCTGCGTCCAAGTACTGCCGCCGTCACTGGAGGAGAAAGCTCCATATTTCAAGCTGCAATTATTGTCATAGGCGCCGATCACAAATTGACTTGGGTCATTGGGATTTGCCGCCAGAACCGTTGTAGTGACCGACGATCCACCTTCGGATGCCTGCACATTGGGAAAGATGCAAGGGGCAGGACTGCAGGTGAGCGCGAGAGGCGACGCACCTTGTGCGCAGACTGTGAGTGGAAAGAGGACGAAGAAGATCAAGAGAATGTATTTCATACATGCTCCGCCAAAGATCTCAGAACTGCACCCCGCCCACCTCGCTCTGACAATTTCCGCTGCGCGTGTCCATCCAAGTCACATACGTAGCCGTCCCCAACGACACTTGCGTCCTGAAATCGCCCATGTAAGTGCCATGAAAACCATCATGACTCGGATCGGAGAGAATCTTGGACAGCGCCCGATCGCGACCAAAGCTTCTGCCGCCGCTGGTGGAGACTGCAAAGAAAGGCTGGTACTTCACGTTATTGGGATCATTGCGGCGATCCAGCCAGGTGGCCAGCACTCTGCCCGCCGCATCCACACTGATCCAGGAAAAGAATTCGTCTCCGGCGTTCGAGCCAGATACTCGCACCGGCGCTCCCCAGGTGTTGCCTCCATCGTGGGAAGCCGCTACCTCGATCTGCAGCTGCGCTCCGCTCCAGTTGTAGAAGGTCGTGTACACGCTGGCGGTGGAACCAACGCCTGAAACCGCAATCGCTGGCACGTTGGTTAAGGGCTCGGACGTGTTGGGCAAGCAGCCAAAATAGGATCCGCAGGTCCGAAAGTCGGGTACGGAAGTTACCTGCGCGACAATCGCAGGCTTGCTCCAGGTACTCCCGCCATCCGAAGACTTGGAAAACAGGATGCGCGCATCCGTGTTTGTGCAGCCATGCGTCGGGCTGCCGGGGCAACGCAACCAGCTTAGATAAATTGCGCCATCGCCCCCAATTGCGAGCACAGCAAGACCATCCGCTGCCGGCAAAACCTGAATCGTATCCACGGCAGTACTGCTCCATGTGTTACCGCCATCGCTCGAATGCGAAACCCAGATCTGGCTGTTGTAATTCTGATCGTACTGAATTGACGATATATACAGCTGGTTCTGGAAGCTGCTTCCAGGATTGGTGTCAACCGCAAGCCACGGTCCCGCGAGCGTGTAACCCAGGGTGGGACCCGTCACAGTCACAGGGCTTCCCCAGGTGACTCCGTTATCAAGCGACTTGGAGAGGGTGATCATCGCTCCCGCCGCCTCCCCTCCGTCTAGATACTCCACTCCTCCGCCATAGGCCACATTATTCGAATCGTAGGCGGCTACTGGATTGAGTTCTCCGATGTAGTTAAACGTCAAGGGAAGGCACCTAGTCTTCCAGGTTTGTCCGCCATCGGATGTGGAAGAGACCCCCTTGTATGAAGAACAATTGTAGTCGTCGGCACGCACCATAATCTGGCTCGGGTTATTCGGATTTATGGCTATAACCTGGGTCTCGACCGGCGCTCCACCTTCGGACGCCTGCACATTGGGAAAAAGGCAAGGCGCCGGACTGCAGGTCAGATTAAGCGGACTTGTCCGACTTAAAAAGTCAAATTGGGTCGAAAGCGGGCTCTGGCGCAGGGCACGTCCTGCCAGCAACCCTGGTGAGAGTGGAATACGGTTCTGCACCTGCGAGTGGATCGCCGTAGGGAGAATCAGTGCCAGTGTGAATATCAGATAAACAATTGGAGTTATTCGCGCACTTCGCATGGCGGGCAGCCCTCCTGCTTTGATTCCTGGGCCGGGAGAATAAAGAATGACCGACAGAGAGTTTCGAGTCTGAGCAAGATAGCTCACACGTGAACAATTTTAGAGTTGCGATTCCTCAGCGATAGGCCGAGGTTCATGAGGGACGGTTTCCGCGCCTGAGGTGGTTTCTAAGTCATCGGGACCTTATCGCGGTTTCGGCCTGTGGTCAACGAGAAGAAAGTTTTTGTTCTGAAAGCGGAACACGCATCGTAAGTCTCTTCGTGCCGCACTTGATTCGCCGACTCTTGATTGTTCGACTCTTGCTTGCTTGGCCTCAGGGTCGTACTATGTCGTCTTTCCTGAAGGTGCCCATTTGCTTGATCGACGCCGCTTCCTCACCAACATCGCAGGACTGACCGCCACGCTGGCGATCACCAAGAACCTCGCAGCACAACTGGAGAAAGTCCCCGCGCAACTCCCGGACCCCGCTCTCTTCAACTCCAACCAGGAAGCTTACTGGTCCGAACTGCGCAAACAATTTCTGATCCCCGAAGACGAGGTCTACCTCAACAACGGCACCGTGGGCTCGAGCCCCGTGCCGGTGCTGCGCGCTATTTTCGACGGTTATACACAAACCGAAAAGCTCGACCAGCAGGATCCGGAAGACTATCCCATCTGGGGATACGCCGCCTGGAACGAGTTCCGTGATCCGCTCGCCGCCTTCGTCGGCTGCGCGCGCAACGAAATCGCCCTGGTGCGCAACGCCACCGAAGGCAACAGCTACATCGCCAATGGGATCGACATGAAGCCGGGTGACGAAGTCCTGATGACCGACCAGGAGCATCCCGGAGGCGAGCAGCCCTGGCAACTTCGCGCCAAGCGCTACGGGATCGTCGTCAAAAAAGTTACGCTGCCCAAGCCGGTCGCGAACGCCGATCAAGTGCTGAATCTTTTCAGTGATGCCATTACGCCGCGCACCCGCGTCCTGTTCTTCAGCCACATCACCACGGTGACCGGGGTTGTGCTGCCCGCAAAGCAGCTCTGCGCGCTGGCCCGCAGCAAGGGAATTCTCTCCGCGGTTGACGGAGCCCACGTTCCCGGCATGATGGAGTTGAACATTCACGACCTCGGCTGCGATCTCTACTCCGCCAGCCCGCACAAGTGGCTGCAAGCGACCAAGGGCTCGGGCTTTCTTTACGTCCGCGACGAAGTCATCGACCGTGTCTGGAACACCATCGCCACCGAAGGATGGGACGACGTTAAGATTCGCGCCGAGCGCTTTCAGAGAATCGGCTCATCCAACGTGCCCGCGTTATGGGGGCTCCGCGCCTCTATTCAGCTCGCCAACCAGATCGGCATGAAAAGAATCGAGCAGCGGCATCGCGCGCAAGGCGATTATTTGCTGGCGGAAATGATCAAACGGGGAGCGGAGTCGTGGACCTCGCCGGATCCGGCACTGCGCTGCGCGATTGTGACCGTGAATGTTCCACCGATCCGGAGGGTTGACCTGGAAAACTGGCTCTGGAAGCAACACAAGATTCGCATCCGCGGAGGTGATCCGTCGAAGCTGCGGCTGTCGACACCATATTACGTAGGGAAGAAAGATATTGACCGGTTCTTGGAGAAGTACGATGAGTACCGCAAGCAGAAAAATCTCACGTAGGGGCAGGTGTCCTCACCTGCCTAGTTGATACTGCCGATAAGGCGACTGAGGTTGCGTATAGTCTATATGAGGAAAATCCCAGCCACAGAATTCAAAGCTCGATGTCACAAATTGCTCGATGAGGTCCATTCCACCCGCGAGCCACTGCTCATCACAAAACGTGGAAAACCCATTGCGAAGCTGATTGCCGCGGGGAAACCCGGCAAATTTATCGGAGGCCTGAAGGGTGTTTTCAGGATCGTGGGCGACATCGAGTCCCCGATCGATGGCGACCTGGAGCGCATCAATCGCGCTGCAGATCGATTAAATGCGGAAGCGCTGACGTGCTCGAATATTAGGCTGCAAAGAAATGACCGGCGGTAGGAACTGGCCGCCGTTAGAACACACCTCAGTCGTAATACTCCAACTCCAGGGTAAGGGCCTGAATTGCCCCAAGGCTCACATCTAGTTGGCATTGAACCTGGGAAAGCTCTGCTTGAGGCGATCAACGGTGGTGCGCCATTTCGGTGTAGTGGGTTTACATACCGTATTCTGATTTCCGAATAGGCCGACCTCATTGATCGCTCGCTCGATCGGTACGGTCTGTAACCATTGGACTGGGACGAAATATTCGCACCGCTCCTTGTCACTGACGAATTCCCGGTGATAATGACCTTCATTAACAACTTCCAATACAGGTTTTTCACCCTGAGGGGTCGTAACTCGAAACGAGGCCGCTGGCTCCGGCTGACCTACCACGCGACCAACTCCCACGAAACCGGACCCAGGTACTCTCACCCAAATTCGATCTCCCGCTGTTAAGAGATATAAGGTGTTGCTGTACCATGCACCCCCTCCCGCGCAGAAAAACCCGTACTTTATTGCTTCGGCCCAAGACCGCGATGTGCTGTGTCCGAACGAGCCGTAGAATTCTCCGTTCCATGGTTCTCTTTCGCGATCCGGTACAGTCGTCGCGTTAACTTGGGTATGCACAGGATCCAGCAGCCATGCGCGGCTGATTAGTTGCTCGGAACCATTTGCGAACACCTGAAAGCACAGCACATTGATGGGAATATCTCGTTCATTCAGATAGGCCACAATCCTTTCACTGCTGGCGTCGAGTGTGGCTGCGACGACAACTATATGGTGGCTCTGGTTCAGGTTGTCCTCATCGAGTACCCGTCCGAAGCGTGATTGAAAGTCCTCCCCAGGCTACGACCCGGAGCAAATCGCGCGTAAATGGCGGCAATATCTTCGGAACGGAGCTTTTCGACCCAAGTAGCATAATCAATGGCTTGAGCCACAACCTCGCGCGGCGTGCGATTACGTTTGAGTTCGATTAAGACCAACGCACCATCCGGGGCGATTGCCAGCAGGTCAATGCGTCCACCGTACCCAGTGTCCTCTTGCTGTCCTATGAGCATCCACTCGTCCGAGAGAATGGGCGATGACGCAAGGATCATCTTCTCAAGAAGTTGTTCAGAGGCCAAGCATGACTCTCTGAGCTGCTCAGGCGGATCCGACACCTTCCAGATGCGATGTTGAAAGGGCATTTTTTTACTCTTTATTTATAACCTTGTTCGACTGCCCGCGAGCAAGAGAAGAGTCAAGCACCTTCAGCTGGGCCGCGATGTCAAGAAGCTCCTCAATGTAGTCTTTAGTTGCAACCCAGCCACCTCGTCTGCGCTCCTCTAGTTTGACAGCCACATTCTCAACGCGGCGGTAGAGCTGGTACAACTTCGAGTAATTAGTTCTACTCCAATGCGCTCCCAAAAGTGGTTTCCTATTCATGAGTTTCCGCCGTCGCAAGTAATTGTACGCACTCCTTACTCGTAAAAGGCAAGCGCGTTGATGCCAGATCGAGCCGTTCGGTTTCCAGCTTTTGGAGTTGTCTCCTTTTCAGTTTCTGCGCGGGCTATTGCATTACACCAAATCGCTTGTGCTACCCACGCGGGCGAGGGCGCCCGCTCCACACCACCAATAACCTCAGTCGTAATATTCCAACCCCAGGTGCGTGATCAGTTCTTCGCCCTTCAAATGCCGAAGCGTATTCTTCAACTTCATCAATTGAATGAAGAGATCATGCTCGGGATACAGTCCCGGCGCGGTCATGGGAGACTTGAAGTAAAAGCTCAGCCACTCCTGAATTCCAATTCCGCGTAACTCCGAACTGCGCTGCGCAAGATCCAGAAACAGCACCAGATCCAAAACAATCGGGGCGGCCAGAATCGAATCGCGGCACAGGAAATCGACTTTGATCTGCATGGGATAGCCGAGCCAGCCGAAGATGTCGATATTGTCCCAACCCTCTTTATTATCACCACGCGGCGGATAATAGTTGATGCGAACCTTGTGGGTAAACTTGCCGTAAAGTTCAGGATAAAGCTCGGGCTGCAAAATGTGTTCCAGCACCGACAGCTTCGACTCTTCCTTCGTCTTGAACGACCCGGGGTCGTCCAGCACCTCGCCGTCGCGGTTGCCGAGAATGTTGGTGGAAAACCATCCGTTCAGCCCGATCATGCGCGCCTTGAAGCCGGGCGCAAGAATGGTCTTGATCAGGGTTTGTCCGGTCTTGAAATCTTTTCCGCAGATCGGAGCCTGGTTGCGCCGCGACAGCTCGTGCATCGCAGGAAGGTCAACGGTCAAGTTCGGCGCGCCATTGGCAAAGGGCACGCCTTCCATCAACGACGCGTAGGCATACACCATCGAGGGCGCGATGGCCTCGTCGTTCTGGGTCATCGCCTTCTCCAGCGCCTTCACTGTCTGATGAGCTTCAGTGGGCGCGAGAAATGTCTCCGTCGATCCGCACCAGATGGTGATCAGCCGGGTCGCACCTGAACTCTTTTTGAAGTCGCGGATATCCTGCCGCACCTGCTCGGCCAGCTCCATCTTGTTCTTGCCTTTTTTCACGTTGCTGCCGTCGAGCTTCTTCACGTAATTGCGGTCGAACACGGCCTTGCGCGGCTTGATGGAACTGAGAAAAGGCTTGATGGGATCGAGATGCACATGCTGCTCCAGCACGCCGGCTTTGGAGGCGGCGGTATACATATCGTCCTCGAAAATGTCCCAGCCGGTAAATACCAGATCGTCCAGCCCGGCCAGCGGCAAGAACTCTTTGATCCGCGGAGAGCGGCCCTGGGTGCGCTTTCCCAGCCGGATGGTCCCCATCTGAGTGAGCGATCCAATCGGCTTAGCTATGCCTTTGCGAATCGCTTCCACGCCCGCAACGAAGGTTGTCGCCACAGCGCCCATGCCCGGAATCATTACCCCCAACTTGCCTTTCGGCGCCTCCAATTCGCTGCCGCCTTTGTTTGACGCCTTCGCTTCCGACCGCACACTTTGCCGCTTGGCCATAATTCGGCTTCCTTATGAGAACTGTGAGATGTAGGGCAAACTCGTTATGTTCTCGTAAGGCTGAGGGATTTGCAACTTGGAGAGCCCGAATGCGCAGAACCGGCGCTTGAATGCGGAATTGCGCATCCGATGGTGAAGCGATCAGAACTTAGGCCGCGGTCAATGTACCTTAGAGGGATTTACGCAGCAGATTGACGATTTGGGATCGTCCGACGCCTTAACTCTCGAGGCGGATGGTTTTCAATAGTATCGTGAGGGCACGGCTTTAGCCGTGCCGCCCATGCCCGGTTAAGAACGAGGCTTTAGCCCCCTGAGGTTATTCGGGTCAGCATCAAGGATCTCATTAGAAATCGTCCTTCGTAAATCGTACCTCGTAAATCTTCCTACTTCGCTTCCAGATCCACCTTCTGCACCGGCAGATCCCAATGCGCATCCAGGATTTCGAACCGCCGCTGTTCTTCCTGCTTGTACGTCTGTTGATCGGGAAAGAGACTTTTGATGGTCGCGTCTTCGTCCGGATTGGCCGTGTTCGCCACAGTCGCGTTCTTAAACACGATGCTCACGCGATAATCCCAGCGCGCGTCTTCCGTCATGTGCAGTTGCGGCTGGTCCATCCACACTTTCACGATACGGCCGCTTTCCACTTCCTTCTTCAGCAGCGGATAGTGGTTCTTCTTGAATAATTGCAGGAACTCGTTCGCATGTCCCCACTTGACCTTGTAGTAGTACTCGATGACGAACGGCTGGTCCGCGGCAGGCTTGGTAGGCGCCTGCGCGTGAACGTCGATGGCAAATACGCTGAGCAGCAGAAGCATGACCGCTGGAGAAAACATCCGTGTCATGAGGATCTCCTTGTGAGCTTTTTTCAATCGGCAATCGTCAATCGTAAATCGTCCCTCGTAAATCGGAGGTTTCACTCGCTGCCGGCTGCCGTCGCTCCCATGCGATTCCTCCAGTGCGACCACACGAACCAGATAATCGCGAGAAGAATGATTCCGCCGATCACCGCGTCGAACTCGTGGAAGTAGCTGCCCAGCGAGCGCCAGTTTTCCCCCAGTTTCATGCCGAGCCACGCCAGGCCCAGGCACCACGGCCATGATCCCAGGAATGTGTAGAGATGAAAACGCCCACGTGGCATGCGGGCAATTCCCGCCGGCAGCGCGATGAACGTGCGGATCACCGGCAGCATGCGGGCGACGAACACTGCGCCGCTTCCCCATCGCCGGAAAAAACCATCTGCCAGATCCAGTTCATGCCGGCTGAGCAGAATCCAGCGGCCATATTTCTCGACCAGCGGACGTCCGCCATAGGCTCCGATTTCGTATGCGATGAGCGATCCCAGGTTGCAGCCAATCGCGCCCCCAGTCGCCACCCACCACAAGTTCATCTTGCCTTGATATACGAGATAACCCGCAAACGGCATGATCAATTCCGAGGGCAGCGGGATGCACGCCGACTCAATCGCCATCAGAATCACGACGCCGCCATAGCTGGTCGTGGAAATCAGCGAGCTGATGAAGACAAAAATAACGCCGATGATTTTTTCAGTCATCGAAAATCGGACTGCGGACCTCAGACTTCGGACTTTGGTCCCTCAGACTTCGGACCTGAGACGTTTAAGGTCCGAATTCAGATGCTAACCCACGACTGCATAAATTGCCCAGCCAACGCAGCGTGTCACGACAGGTGTGACTTTGATTATGGGTGTAGTGCGATTGTGGCTGCGGCTGCGGTGGTTTGAGATCCGCCTGAGGTGGCGAGAATATGCCTAAAATCCGATGTGTGAGTCTGAAGTCCGGCACCCGAGGTCTGAAGTCCGAGGTCCGACGTCCGAAGTCTGCTTCTAAAAAGATCCTTCTTGGGTAAAGGTGTATCCGGGCAAAGCCGCACCTTGCGGATTCTTGCTGACTTTCACCCGCACCGTCGGAGTCTCTGGCGCCGACAAGCCGGCGGGCCGCAGCACTGCGAATTGGCTGAAAACCTCGCTATAGACCTTAGTCACGAGATAATCCTGGCCGTCGGAATCGTTCCGCCAGACCTGCCCGAGTTGGATGGACTTGACTGCCATGGCAGTTTCCTTGTTGGTGGGGTTCAAGTTCAGACTACCGGGACGAGCTAGGCGAGTCAATTTACTTGCCAGTTACCGAAGGGCAGAGCCAAAAGCGGTCCGCTCACCCCAAAGGCTCGGGTGCACACATGAAAAATCTGGGTCTGCCTTCCTTCGTGAACCTGCGTGTCCTTTGCGGTCATCATTTTGTTGGGCAATCCACAGAAAACTGAGAATTGCTGTCCGGCATCCAACCGGCACTGGAGGGCACCATGCGCAAAACGCTCGGGCTCGCAATCGTATTGTTCGCAGCTTATGTCTGTGCCGCCGATACGCTGGTTCTTAAAGACGGCACATCGCACAACGGGATTCTGGTAAGCGCGACGTCCCAGACGATTTCTTTCCGCGAAGGTGGCAGAATTCATCGCTACGCCCGCTCGAAGGTGCAGTCAGTGGAATTTAGCGGAGTCAGCATGGCCGCCGCAACGGAAACATCTCATCCCGGCAGCTCGCCAACGGGGCACGGCGTGGTTACGCTTCCCGCCGGTGCGGAAATCACCGTTCTCAGCAACGAGAACATCGATTCCAGCACTGCCACCGAAGGACAAGTATTTCCGGCTGACGTGGCGGAGAACATAACTAATGCTGCGGGACAGATCGTTATCCCCAAAGGATCGGAGGCGGAACTGGTTATCCGCAAAGTGCAAAGCGCAGGAACCGTCGGCACTCCGGAGTTGGCGCTCGACTTGCAATCGGTGAAGGTGGGAGGGCGCCGCTATACCATCAGCACGGTGGATGTGGAGGAGAAAGGGAGCGGCGGACTCGGCAAGAATAAACGTACTGCCGAAATGGTAGGAGGCGGTGCACTGCTGGGAACGCTGATAGGAGCGGTTGCCGGGGGCGGCAAAGGCGCAGCAATTGGTGCTGCCACGGGCGCTGCGGCCGGCGCCGGCGCTCAGATCCTGACCCGCGGCAAAACCGTGAAAGTTCCCGCCGAGACCAAACTGAAATTCAAGCTGGATCAGCCACTGCGGCTTACCCCAGCGTACTGATCGTTTTTTCTGAAGGTGTAAAACGCGGGTGTCATCGAGCGACGGCACCCGCGTTCGTTTGTTTACGCACTCGTTTTATTAACGCATTCGTTTGTTAACACATTTTGCTAATATGAGCGCTTCCGGAGCCGCGAAATGGCAAGAGGCGTCATCCCCCCACAACCTACGAAGACAGGACGCCACGAAGGCGCGCGCAGCATTCTCCGCGGCCAGCAGAGCCGCGTGAGGTCTCCAGGCAAGAAGCCCCGCGCCAACAAGCAGGAAGGTCTGCGTGTCCCCGTCCGGACAGGAAGAGGCCGGAGCGCCACATCGCAAAAAGGCATAGCTGAGAAAATCCAGACGCAGAAAATCCGGACGCAGAAAACTAAGACCCAGAAAACCAAGGGCTACAACCCAACTGCTCCCGAAAGGGTCAATGAAATCCTGCGTCGCCTCGATCAAACTTATCCCGACGTCACCTGCGCGCTGACTCATAAGAATGCGTGGGAACTCCTGGTGGCGACCATCCTTTCCGCTCAATCCACGGATGTCGGGGTGAACCGGGTCACGCCCGTGATATTTGCAAAGTATCCGACAGTTCAGGAGTTTGCCGCCCTCAAACCTGAAGCCCTGCAGCCGGACATCCATTCAACCGGATTCTTCCGCAATAAATCCAAATCCGTGGTAGGGGCTGCCCAGAAGATCGTGAACGACTTCGGCGGAAAAGTTCCCGAGACTATGGACGAGTTGCTGAGCTTACCGGGCGTGGCACGGAAAACCGCAAATGTGGTTTTGGGAACGTGGTTCAAGAAGAATGAAGGCATTGTCGTGGACACCCACGTGCAGCGCGTCTCGCGACGTCTGGAGCTCACAAGAGAGAACGATCCCAGGAAGATTGAACAAGACCTGATGAAGATCATTCCTCGCGAACGCTGGACCTTGTTCTCGCACCAGCTAATCTGGCACGGCCGTAGACTCTGCACCGCACGCACCCCGAAATGCGTTGGCTGTCCGCTGGAAAATCTTTGCCACGCCGCCGACAAGACGTGGAGTACGGTGGAGATCCACAAGAACGCTCGTCCGTAGCGGTCTGCTAAACTTTTGGCAGCTACCGAAAAGGTCTCTCCATGCGCATTGTCATCCCATTGGTTATGGGTGTAATCATGAGCACGCTTACTTTGGCGCAAACGCTTCCCGTCCCGCAGGCGGTCACTGATCCCAAGGCGATCCAGCCAAAACCGAACGCGAACGTCGAGCAGAACGAGCCCAGCCTTTCGCTGGAACGTCTTTTCATGACGCGCGCGGTGGGCGGCACCTCTTGGTCGCCAGATGGCAAAAACATTGTTTTCGTTTCCAACATTACGGGCCGCAACAACTTGTGGCTGGTGCCGGCCGAAGGTGGATGGCCTACGCAACTCACCGTGAGTGATCAGCGCCAGGCTGCGCCGACGTGGTCTCCGGATGGCAAGTGGATCGCCTACCAGTCCGACTACAACGGCGACGAACAGTGGGACATCTTTTTCGTTTCGCCCAAGACTGGGCAGGTGGTCAACATCACAAACACAAGGGAAATTGCGGAAGAGAGTCCCGCATGGTCGCCGGATGGGCGTTATCTCGCCTACATGGTGAAGCCGAAGACTTCGTCGGTCTACGAGATCGATGTGTTCGACACCCTGATGCGCGAGACCAAACACGTCACCGCGGGCACTCCGAAAGACAAGATGAACGTGGGGCCGGTCTGGTCCAAAGATGGCAAGTTCATCGTCTACACACAGCAGCAGGCGAAGGGCACGGACTCCAATGTCTTTATCGCAGATATCGCGACAGGCAAAAGCACGCTGCTGACCCCGCACCAAGCCGAGCATCTCTACAATGCGAACGACATCTCAGCGGACGGGAAGACGGTAGTGATGACGTCAAATGCGGGGAATGGTTATGACAACGTGGGCTTGCTCGAGGTCGCGACCAAAAAAATTACCTGGCTCACGCAAGACAAATGGGAGATCAACGGCGGCAACTGCTCGCCTGACGGCAAGCACGTCACCTGGACAGCGAACGTGGACGGCAATACCAACATCTATCTGCACAATCTGGAGTCGGGCAAGACCACTTCCCTGCCGCTTCCCACAGGAGTGAATCCGCTTGGAGGTTCCGAATCCGCGTTTACTCGAGATGGATCACGCCTGCTCTATTACCACAACGGTCCCAACGCTCCTAACGATGTCTGGACATACTCGATGGCGACCGGCAAGTCGCAGCAGGTGACGCAATCACTAATGGCCGGAGTTCCCGCGGATCACATGGTCGAGCCCTACCTGGTGCACTATCCCAGTAAAGACGGCAAATGGACGATTTCGGCGCTGCTCTACGTTCCTTACAACATGCAACGCAACGGGCAGAATGCGGCAATCGTTCTGGTGCACGGCGGCCCGACGGCGCAGACGGTGAACTCGTTTAACCGCTTCGTCCAGCACATGGTGAATCAAGGCTACATGGTGATCGCACCCAACTATCGCGGCTCGACCGGCTTCGGGAAAGAATTCCAGCAGGCCAACCTGTTCGACATGGGCGGAGGCGATTTGCAGGATGTGATCGCCGCCGCCGATTGGATCAAGCAGACCGGCTTCCTGGATCCGAAGAAAATTGTTTTGATGGGAGGAAGTTACGGCGGCTACATGACGATGATGGGCGTGACCAAAGCCCCCGAGGTCTGGGCTGCGGGCGTGCCGATCGTGCCGTTCGTCAATTACTTCACCGAAATTGAACACGAGGATCCGGTGCTGCGCGAAATGGACCTGGCCACCATGGGTGATCCGGAGAAGAACAAAGATCTGTTGCGCGACCGGTCTCCGATTTTCTTCGTCGACCAGATTAAAGCTCCGCTGCTGTTGCTGGCTGGAGGAAACGATCCGCGCTGTCCGAAGGACGAAACACTTCAGGTAGTTGAAGCCGTGAAGAAGCGTGGTGGCGTGGCTGAATACAAGATTTATGAAAACGAGGGTCACGGCTTTGCCCGGGTTGAAAATCAGATTGACGCGTATAACCGGGTTGCCCAATTCCTGAAGGCGCACGTGCCTCCCGCAGATTGCGGATGTTCGTTGAAGGAGTAGGCGGCATCGAACGGGTGCCACGAGTTCAATCTGCCGAGATGATGTGTTGGGCGCCGATTAGTCGGCAGCTGAGTCTGAAAAACTCTTTTCTCTATAGCTTATAGCTTACTTTTCGTTTAAACGGCTTCTGGCGGGCCGTGACTCATCGGACAGCCTGAGAGTCGTTCGCAGGGGCGCTCGTCGATCCTAGGACCGTTTCCTCGCGATTAAACGGCATTCCAGAGCAGCATTGAACCTTCGCCAGCCGACACGATTTCGCTGAGCCGCGCTGCGAAATACATTTGCTTGCAGCTAAGTTGTTGAGCTATGGTGCAACGCACTGATTCTTCGTGATGCATTCATTTAAGGGAAACGGCGAGTCAGCTTTCAGCCGGCGAAAGAGTCAGCGATGGCGCGTATGAGTCCAGGAATTGTGTATTCCTGAGCCTCAATGTCGACGGGGAGACGGAGTTCACGGAGCGTAGAAGAAGTCACAGGACCAATGGAGGCGAACCGGATTCCGTTCAATGTGGGACGCGGGCGCGTGCGATCACCCAGCAGTGCGACAAAATTGCGCACTGATGAAGAACTAGTGAACGTAATCACTGCCGGAGCATGTTTGCGATCTTTCAACGCGGCGCGGAGCTTTGTGCGTGACGATTGCGGAATTACGGTTTCATAAGCTTCTACCACATCCACCTCAGCGCCCAGCTTGCGCAGTTCGCGGGGAATGACGTCACGAGCGATTTTGGCGCGAGCTAGGAGTACGCGTTTTCCCTTCACGCGATGACGCAAACTCTTGACCACGGACTCGGCCATATATTCTTCGGGGACAATGTGAACCTTGAGGCCGCGCCTCTCGATGGCTTTCCTAGTAGCTGGTCCGATGGCTGCGATCTTCAGGTGTTGCACATGCTTCTTATTGAGGCGCAGTTTGGATAGACGAGCCCAGACGGCATCTACTCCGTTGACGCTGGTGAGAATCAGCCAGTCGTAGTCATGAATGTTCCTCAGCGCGAGATCAAGGGGCTTGTAGGAACGCAGCCGGCGAATTTCAATAAAGGGAATCTCGATTACCTTTGCGCCGAGTTTGCGCAATCCGGAGGAAAGCGCTTCCGCCTGATGGCGCGCACGTCCAACCAGGACGCAAACGCCCGAGAGGATCGCGCCCCTGCTTCGGCCACGTTGTTTCATGTGGCGAGTTTATATCAGTCGGGAATTAGCGAGTGCCGGCGACAAGATCGAGGAATGCACGATGTACGCGCGCGTCCTGAGAAAGCTCGGGATGAAAGGTCACAGCCATGGCGTTTCCCTGCCGCACCGCAACCGGATCGTCACCTTCGGTGGCGAGCACTTCCACGCCTGGTCCGACGCGCTCGATCTTGGGAGCGCGGATGAAAACCATCTCGGTCGGCAATCCCAAAAAGTTTCCTTCGCGGATGGAGCTATCCACCTGGCGTCCGTACGCATTGCGGCGGATGGCAATATCGAGCGCGCCTAGTCCGGCTTGCCTCGGGTTCTCGACTTCAGTGGCCAGCAGGATCGCGCCGGCGCAGGTGCCAAACGTCGGCTTAACGCGAACGAACTGCTTCAGCTTCTCGAACCCGGCGTCGCCCAGCAGCTTGAGAAATGTGCTCGACTCGCCGCCGGGGATGACGAGCCCGTCAATCTCATCGAGCTGCTCGGGCTTTTTGACGAGCACAACAACCGCGCCCAGCTCTTCGAGCCGGCGGCGGTGCGCGTCGAAGTCACCCTGTAGGGCTAGAACGCCGATGGTTATCGTTATGGGCATAGTTATAGCAATGTCAACCTGTGTGCTACAATGTGTTCATGGCGAACACACGGAGCACAACCTTGAGCATCCGCCTGAAGCCTGACACCAAGAAACGGCTGGCGCGGTTGGCAAAGACTTCCGGCCGCAGCTCGAATTTCCTGATTTCCGATGCGGTCGAATCTTACGTGGCCGATCAGGAGAGGATGCTGGCGGAAGTCCGCCAAGCCGACCGGCAGGTGAAATCTGGCCACTACATCCGGCGCGAAGACATGAAGGCCTGGTTGCTCTCCTGGGGCACCAACCACGAACTGCCCCCGCCGAAGTGCGCCTGCGGCAAGAGCCACGACGGCGAGGAACTGTGCCGGTAGAAATCGTCTGGTCGGTGCTGGCCCGCTCCAGGCTGCAAGAAATTCGAGCTTTCGTTGCCAAGGACAAACCCGATCCCGCCGCCCGTCTAGCCACGCGCATTGTCGCCGTCGTCGAGAATCTGGGAGAACATCCTTACCTCGGACGAGCTGGTGCGGAACCGGGAATCCGCGAGTTGGTGATTGGTGGCACGCCATACATCGTCCTTTACAGCGTTCGCCCGGGCCGGGTGATCGTCAGCACGATCTGGCACGGGGCGCAGCGGATCGAACCCCAATAATTCTGTTTGTGGGGCGTGTCGAAATCGCCCACAGGGCTAGAACGCCGATGGTCATGGGAACAACTCAAGCAATTAGCAGCTAGCAATTGGCATTTAGCCCTCGTGGCTTTCGGGAGAGCCCAGCCGTCGAGGACTATGAAGCATCGGGGTATCTTCTTCGATCTAAGACGTCGAAAGGCCAAATGCTAATTGCTAGTTGCCAATTGCTGGTTTCCCTACCATCCTCTGGTTTGCAGCATGTGAGCTGCGTCGAGCCCAGCGACCGCCAGGCCTTTCATGGCGGCGGCGAGATCTTCGCTGACTTCAAGTAACACTTTAGGGTCGTTGTAATGCGTGGCCGCTTTCACGATGGCGCGGGCGCGTTTCTCAGCTTCCTCGCGGTCGGCGAACTCCGTCGAATTCTTCATGAAGATACCCGAGCCGACGAATACGGCTTCTGCCCCAAGCTGCATCACCAGCGAAGCATCGGCGGGCGTGGCGATTCCTCCGGCGGAAAAGTTCGGGACCGGCAGCTTCCCTTCCTTGGCGACCATCTTCACCAACTCGTAAGGCGCCTGATGCTCTTTGGCTTTGGCGTAGAGTTCTTCTTCTCCGAGGACGGTGAGAATCCGCATTTCCTGGACGATCTGGCGGATGTGCTTGACGGCGTGAACCACATCGCCGGTGCCAGCCTCACCCTTGGTGCGGATCATGGCGGCGCCTTCCGCGATGCGGCGCAGGGCTTCGCCCAGATTCCGCGCGCCGCAAACGAATGGAACGGTGAATGCGTGTTTGTCGACGTGATGAGCTTCGTCGGCGGGAGTGAGGACTTCGGATTCGTCGATGTAGTCGACGCCGAGTTCCTGCAGAATTTGCGCCTCGGCAAAATGTCCGATGCGGCATTTGGCCATGACAGGGATGTCGACGGTGGCCATGATCTCGCGAATCTTTTTAGGAGACGCCATGCGGGCGACGCCGCCTTCGGCACGGATCTGGGCGGGTACGCGCTCCAGCGCCATGACAGCGACGGCGCCGGCCTTTTCGGCGATCTCAGCCTGGCGGGCGTCGGTGACGTCCATGATGACGCCGCCCTTCAGCATTTCGGCCAAGCCGGTTTTCAGACGGAGGGAGGTGGAACTTCCATTGTGATTTGTCATAAATGCCTCGATAGTTTTCTGTCGCCCCTACGGGGCTTAGTCGTTTTTCAACAGCTCACCCACGGCTTACGCCGTGGGCTATATTCTTTTGCCGCTTCGCGGCTCCGTGCATTGCCGCGTCAGGTTCTGTCGCCCCTACGGGGCTTGGTCATTTTTCACGGCTGACCCACGGCTTACGCCGTGGGCTATATTCTTTCGCCGCTTCGCGGCTCCGTGCATTGCCGTGTCAGGTTCTGTCGCCCGTACGGGGCTTGGTCATTTTTCACGGCTGACCCACGGCTTAACGCCGTGGGCTATATTCTTTTCGCCGCTTCGCGGCTCCGTGCATTGCCACCGCGAGGCCCCGTGGCTTCCGGTTGCCGAGGTTCCCAGCGCTTAAGCGCTGCGGCTAAGCTCAGTCAAACCCAAGAAGCCGACCCAGCCGACTCTGCACCCAACTAGAATAACAATCCAAATGGCTAGGTGGAATTATCCATTTACGTTATTCTGGCCATACCACTTTCAATGGCGAAACAACTCAGCACGTTGCCGATGAATCTGCAGGAGCCGCCGCCAGGGATGCCGTTGTATCGCTGGCTCTATGAAACGCTGCGCGCGGCCATTCTGGTGGGGAGATTGCCGGCGGGGGCGCGTCTGCCTGCGACTCGTGATCTTGCGGCGCAATACGGACTTTCGCGGCCCACAATCGTGACTGCGTTCGAGCAGCTGCGGTCGGAAGGATATGTTGAGGGAAAGGTGGGCTCGGGCACGTATGTCAGCAAGACTCTGCCCGACGATCTTCTACAAGCGCCTCGCGCGAAGGCGGGCATCAAAACACGACGGAGCAAGATCGCGTGGTCGGGTTACGCCAGACGTTTGCACCCGTTGCGCCGAACCGAGGCTCGAGCTGCGCGCGCCTTTCGCGCCAGCAAACCCGCGCTCGACCAGTTTCCAACCGCGCTGTGGGCGCAAGTTGCGGCGCGGCGCTTGCGGAGAGTTTCCGTGTCACTGCTGTCGGGAGCGGAAGGGCTGGGCTATCCTCCGCTGCGCGAAGCAGTCGCGGAATACTTAAATACCTCTCGTGGAGTGAAGTGCTCTGCCGAGCAGGTGTTGATTATTTCCGGCGTGCAGCAGGCGCTCGACCGCACGGCACACTTGTTATTGAACTCCGGCGATCCGGTATGGATGGAAGAGCCGGGATATCCGGGCGCGGCATACGCATTTCAAGCTGTGGGTGCGAACATCTGCCGCGTGCCGGTGGACTCTGAAGGTCTGAACCTGGAAGTTGCGCAGCAGCGTTGTGGAGGACCGCGGCTTGTCTATGTGACGCCGGCACACCAATTCCCGCTCGGCGTCACGATGAGTTTGCGGCGGCGGCTTTCTTTGTTGGAGTGGGCACGAAAATCGGGCGCCATCATCTTTGAAGATGATTACGACAGCGAGTACCGCTACTCGGGCCGTCCAATTCCGGCGCTGCAGGGGCTGGATCGCGCGGGCGTAGTAATTTTCGCCGGAAGTTTCAGCGACGTGCTCTTCCCCGCATTACGGTTGGGATATCTGGTGGTTCCTTGGGACATGGTGGCCATTTTTTCTGCCGCCGAGTCGGTGAGTTCTCATCAGCCGGCATCGATCGATCAGGCCATTCTGTGCGATTTCATCAACGAAGGGCACTTCGCCCGGCATGTCCGGCGGATGCGAGAGCTGTATGCAGAGCGGCTTTCCATTTTGTTGGAGAGTGCGCGGGAAAGGTTGGCGGGGCTGCTGGAGATCCCAGACGTGGAAGCAGGCTTGCGGACTGTGGGATGGTTGCAGCGCGGCATTCGCGCCGAGGATGCGGCGAAGGTGGCGGCGCAACGTGATGTGGAAGTGGTTCCGCTGGGGCAGTACGCATATGGTCGTTCGAAGAGAGAAGGGCTTGTGCTCGGATTTGCGGCATTTGATGAGAGGGAGCTTCGGCGAGGCGTGGAGCAGTTGGGGCGGGCGCTGGAAGGGGTGGGAAGTTAGTGGTATCACTGCCGAGCTGCGCTCGGCTGGACAGCCGGGGACGGCTGTCTCTACGCGGTTCGTGGGAATTCTCAGCGCTCCACAAATTTTGAGAACATCTTCTGTGGATCGATCGCGATAAATAGGCCGCGGCTGCGGGCCAGCACTTCGCCTTTCTGGTTAAGAATCTCAGCCATGTTCACGTGACGGCGGCCGCGCACGCTCACCTCACGCGACTCGACACGCAGCGGCTTGTTCAGCGGAACGGGCTTTAAATAATCCACCGTAATCTGCGAGGTCAGCGCGACGACGTGCCGCAGCTTGTTTACTTTTCCCATGGCTTCGTCGAGAAGGGTGGCGATGATTCCGCCATGACAATGTCCAGGAGGGCCGGTGTAGCGCTTGCCCAGGCGGAAGCGGCAGACGAAGCAGTCACGCTCCTCGTCATAGGTGAAGTTCAACCGCATGCCTTGGAGATTGTTCTTTCCGCAGGCAAAGCAAAAATTCTTTTGCAGGCGAACATAGCGAGTGTCGTGGCCGTGAGCTGTCTTCGGCATAACAAAACATTCTAACGTGCTAACGTGCAGGTATTCGCAGAGAGCCGTTAGTCTTTGATACGAGCCGCGAATGCTGTATAAACATCGGTTCCAACTTTCTTGCCGATCGCCGTCTCCTCGGCAACATCAATGACGGAGCCTCACGTGAACTCATTGCGCAGCCTGCTATTCATCGTCGCCATGCTGGTGTGCAGTTTCTTGGCTACGGCCCAACAAGAATCTTCAGCGGACAAGCCTAAAGAGCAGCAGCAGTCCGCGACAGAAAGATCCAAGAAAACAGAACCGCCGGTAGCAAAGGGCCAGCACAAGGACAACAAGAAGAAGTCCGAGGGCGCCGCTTCAGAGAAAGCTGCGTCAGAGAAAGAAGAAAAGAAGGGCGGCATGACTGCCGACACTTTCAGCGGACTGCAGTTCCGGCTGGTCGGCCCCGCCGTGGCTTCGGGGCGCGTAATCGCTTTCGCGGTGAATCCGAAGAAGACGTACGAGTACTACGTCGGCGCGGCGTCGGGCGGAGTGTGGAAGACCACGAATGCGGGCACGACGTGGACTCCTGTGTTCGACGATCAGGGATCATATTCGATCGGCTGGGTCACGCTTGATCCGAACGATCCGTCTACCGTCTGGGTGGGCACCGGCGAAAGCAACAGCCAGCGCAGCGTGGGTTACGGCGACGGAGTTTATCGTTCCGACGACGGCGGCAAGAGCTGGAAGAACATGGGACTGAAGAAGTCGGAACACATTGGGCGCATTGTGGTCGATCCGCGCGACAGCAAGGTTGTGTACGTCGCGGCAGAAGGCCCGCTGTGGGGACCGGGAGGGGATCGCGGCCTTTATAAGACGGTGGACGGCGGCAAGAACTGGAAAGCCGTGCTCACTATCAGCGAGAACACCGGAGTGGTCGATGTCGCGCTTGATCAGTCGAATCCGGACATTGTTTATGCCGCGGCCTATCAGCGCCGCCGGCACGTTTACACGCTGATCGATGGCGGCCCGGAGAGCGCGATTTACAAATCTACCGACGCCGGAGAAAGCTGGAACAAGCTGAAGGCCGGATTGCCGACCGAGGATATGGGGCGTATCGGGCTGGCGGTTTCTCCGGCCGATCCCAACATTGTTTACGCCACGGTTGAAGCCGCGAATGGTAAAGGCGGCGTCTTCCGGTCCACCGACAAAGGCGCGAATTGGGAGCGGCGAAATGAATTTGACGCTGGCGCGATGTACTACGCGCAGGTGATCGCCGATCCAAAGAATGCCGAGCGCATTTATGTGATGAATGTGGTGATGCGAATTTCCGATGATGGCGGGAAGACTCTGCGCAAGAGCAACGAGGTCAACCATCACGGCGACAATCACGCAATCTGGATCGATCCTGAGAACACGAAGCACTGGCTGCTGGGTTCCGACGGTGGCGTGGCCGAAACCTGGGATGCAGCTACCAATTGGCAATTCAAGGCGAATCTGCCCACGGTGCAGTTCTATGACGTGACCGTGGACAATGCACTTCCCTTCTACAACGTCTGCGGTGGGACGCAGGACAACTTCTCCTGGTGCGGGCCATCGCGCACGCGGAACATCAACGGCATCATGAACTCCGATTGGTACGTGACCACAGGAGGCGACGGCTTTCGCTCGGCAGTTGATCCGGAAGACCCCAACACGGTCTATTCGGAATCGCAGTACGGCGTTCTGGTGCGGTACGACAGACTCTCGGGAGAGGAATTGCTGATCCAGCCGGCGGAAGGCAAAGGCGAACCACCGCTGCGCTGGAACTGGGATTCGCCGCTGATCATCAGCCCGCATTCGCATACGCGTTTGTATTTCGCGTCCAACAAGTTGTTCCGCAGCGACGATCGCGGCAACACCTGGAAGCCGATCAGCGGAGATCTCACACGCCAGACCGACCGCAACAAGCTGCCGGTGATGGGAAAAGTCTGGGGGCCGGATGCGGTGGCCAAGAATGCGTCCACTTCTTTTTACGGAAATATTGTGGCGCTGGCGGAGTCGCCGAAGAAAGAGAACGTGCTCTATGTCGGGACCGATGATGGATTGATACAAGTCACCGCAGACGGCGGCGCGTCCTGGACAAAGTACGACAAATTCCCGGGAGTGCCGGAGACCACGTACGTCAGCCGGCTGGCTGCTTCGCATCACGATGTAAACACTGTCTATGCCGCTTTCGACGATCACAAGAATGAAGATTTCAAGCCCTATCTATTGAAGTCCGCGGACATGGGCAAAAGCTGGACTTCGATTGCCGGCGATCTGCCCGAGAATGGCCCGGTACTGGCTTTCGCCGAGGACCCGGTAAATCCCAATCTGCTTTTCGTGGGGACGGAATTCGGGGCATATTTCACCGTTGATGGAGGCAAGAAGTGGGTCCGGCTGAAGGGCGGGCTGCCGACCATCCCGGTGCGCGATATGGTGATTCATCCGCGGGATAACGATCTTGTCATCGCTACGTTCGGAAGGGGCTTCTACATCCTGGACGACATCACGCCGTTGCGGCAGTTGAAACCGGAAATGCTCGAGCAGCCCGCGAACTTATTGCCGGTGAAAGATGCGCTGATGTACATCGAGCGGCATCCGCTGGGCGAGCCGAAGAAAGGTTTTCAGGGAGACGCGTACTACACGGCCGAGAACCCGGCGTTCGGGGCAACCCTCACGTATTACTTGAAGGAGAAACTAGACACGAAAAAAGAGCGGCGGCAGAAAGCGGAGAAAGACGCGGCCAAGAGAAACCAGACTGTGCCTTATCCGACGAATGACGAACTCCGGGCCGAAGCCGAGGAACCGAAGCCCGAAGTCTACTTGATGATCTATGACGAATCCGGTGCTCCGATTCGCCGCGTGAATGCGGCTCTCAGCGAGGGCTTTCACCGCGCCAGTTGGGACTTGCGTTACTTCGCGCCTTCGGTGACTGAAGAAGAGGATCCCGAGGAGGATTATCCGAAGGTGGGCAGCATTGGGCCGCTGGTGCTCCCGGGCAAGTATTCCGTTCGCCTTTTCAAACGCGTGGAGGGAAACGTGACGGAGCTCGCCTCGGCGCAATCTTTTACCGTCATTGCGGATGGGGCTTCGGGATTAACTCCCGCGGACCGCACCGCGCAGCAGGAATTCCATCGCAAGGTGTCACATCTTTACCGCGCAGTTTCCGGCGCCATCAACACCGCGAACGATCTGCAGTCGCGGTTGAAGACGATTCGCAAAGCTTTGCAAGACACTCCGGGTTCGGACGCGCTCTCGACTGAAGCGGATTCGATTGAGAAGCACGACAACGAGATTCTGCGAGCGCTGCAGGGCGACAAGGTGCTGGCGGCGCGCAATGAGAACGTTCCGACTTCCATCGGTGATCGTCTGGCGAACATCATGGAAGGTGAGCGCTTCGCCATCGTTAAGCCCACGCAGACCCATCTTGATGCCTATGCGATCGCGTCGGATGAGTTTGCGCAGCAACTCGCGAATCTGCGGAACCTCATTCGGGTAGATGTTGTGAAGCTGGAGAAGGACATGGAAGCCGCGGGAGCGCCATGGACTCCGGGACGGCTGCCGGAGTGGCGAGAGGAGAAATAGGGTCGGACACAGATGATCAGGTACACCCGCCCTTTCGAAAGTCGCGAAAGGACGGGGCACCCGCGCGGATTTACACGGATAATTGCGTTATTTCGCGTACAAGTTCATCTAGATTCGTCGTACACTTCGCACGTCTGAGGCCTTGGCTGCTGGCGTAACAAATCGGCTGTGGGACGTTTAAAGCTTAGTGGTCTTGGAAGTCTCACGAGCAGCGGAGGGTGGAAAGAGCGGCAGGGTGAACGAAGTCATTTATGATCGCAAGGCCGCGATTCGCAACACGGCAATCTACGCAATCGCCTTTGTGCTGGCTCTTGTAGGTTTCTTCACTCGCAAGAGCGTTCTGGGGCATGTTCTCATGGGGGTCGTAGTATTGTGGTCTCTTGGAGGCTTGACTGCAAACATCCCCGCAATCCGGCACGGCTTTAGAAATCTGGATTGAATTCAAAGTAGCCCACTACCCACATCCGCATCTTGCGTGCATTACGCACACATGTGATAAACTTCGGGGCCATCCGCAGTTTTTAATTTTGTGCCGCGCTGCGGGTGCGGGAATTAATCGTTGACCCTTGGAGGGCTCGTAGATGGGCCTGGCTCTTCTGCTAGTAATTTGGCTAATAACCTTTGCCAGCACCTACTTTTTCATAGCAAAAACCTGGTGGTTCCCCGTGGGATATTCCGCCGCCGCGGCCGCCATTGACCATCAGTTCACCGTGACGTTTATCCTGATGGGAATTGTCTTCGTGCTGGCGCAAGGCGCCCTGGGTCTTTTTGCCTGGCGCTACCGAGACCGAGGCGACGCTCACCCGGTCCAGTACTCTCACGGAAACATCACGCTGGAGGTGATCTGGACTGCGCTGACGGCCGTGCTGTTCATCGGGCTGAACCTGGCCGGTAGCCCGATATGGGCCGCCGAGCGCTTCGAGCCAGCGCACCCGGGGTCGGTTCCCGTGGAGGTGACGGGCATGCAGTTTGCCTGGTACTTCCGCTATCCGGGCGCGGACGGCAAGTACGGCGCGACCAATCCCAAGTTGATCGATCCGTCGTCGGGCAATGAGGCGGCGATCGGGCTGGATACGAGCGATCCGGCAGCGAAGGATGACGTCGTTACCGGCACCATGTACCTGCCGGTGAATCGCGAGGTCGATCTCACACTGCGCGCGGTGGATGTGATCCACAGCTTCTTCGTTCCGAATATGAGATTCAAGCAGGACGCGGTTCCGGGACTCGCGATCCGCATGCACTTCACACCCATTGCGGTCGGAGATTATGAGATCGCCTGCGCCGAGCTCTGCGGGCTCGGTCATTACAAGATGCACGGCATGGTCAAGGTTGTCAGCCAGGACGATTACGACAAGTGGCTGGCGGCCCGGGAGGCAGCGAAATAATAATGTCGACGCACGCTCCAGTTCACGTCCACGCGGCTCCGCAAGGATTCATCCGAAAATATATTTTCAGTTTGGACCACAAGGTAATCGGGCTGCAGTACTACTTCCTCGCACTCACCTCGGTGTTCATCGGAATGTTTCTCTCGCTGTTGATGCGAGTCCACCTGATCTGGCCGCAAGCTGTGCTGCCGCTGGTGGGAGACATCAAGCCTGAGAACTATCTGGCGTTCGTAACCATGCACGGCACCATCATGGTGTTCTTCGTGTTGACAACGGCGCCGCAGGGCGGATTCGGCAATTACATACTGCCGATCCAGATTGGCGCGCCCGACATGGCGTTTCCCGTCCTGAACATGCTGTCGTTCTGGACGACGTTCGTGGGATTTGTGGCCCTGATTGCCGCTTTCTTCGTGAGCGGCGGCGCTCCCCTGCATGGCTGGACCGGTTACGCCCCGCTCAGCGCTCTGCAGTCCGCCGGACCGGGGCAAGGGCTGGGAGCTGATCTGTGGATCACCAGCATTGCCATCTTCTGTATTGCCTCACTGATGGGAGCGCTCAACTTCATCACTACCACTCTGGATCTGCGTGCCAAGGGCATGAAGTTGATGCGCATGCCGCTGACGGTGTGGGCATGGTTCATCACAGCGATTCTGGGATTGCTCGCATTTGGCGTGCTGCTTTCCGCCGGGATTCTTCTTCTGCTTGATCGAAATCTCGGTACTAGCTTTTACGTCCCGCTCGTAGTCGTGAACGGACAGGTGATGGGGCACAAGGGTGGCTCGCCCCTGCTCTGGCAGCACCTGTTCTGGTTCTTCGGGCACCCCGAAGTTTACATCGCGATCTTGCCGGGCATGGGGGTGACGTCACAAGTGCTCTCCACCTTCGCGCGCAAGCCGATCTTCGGATACAAAGCCATGGTGTATGCCCTCATGGGCATCGGCCTGCTTGGGTTCATGGTGTGGGGACATCACATGTTCATGAGCGGCATGAGCCCGTATTCGGCGTTTGCCTTCTCGCTGATGACGATGGCCATCGGCGTTCCTTCCGCTATCAAGACATTTAACTGGCTGGGAACGCTCTACAAGGCTCGCATTCGCTTCCATACCCCGATGCTCTACGCCATCGGTTTCGTTTCGCTGTTTGTGTCCGGCGGACTAAGCGGCCCGTTCCTGGCTCAGCCGGTACTCGATATCCCGCTGCACGACACAGCGTTCGTCCCCGCACACTTTCACCTGATCATGGGAGTAGCGGCGATCTTCGGCATCTTCGCTGCGACCTACTACTGGTTCCCGAAGATGTTTGGCCGCATGATGAACGAGAGCCTGGGACGAATCCATTTTTGGATAACCCTGGTCGGGACCTACGCCATCTTTATGCCTATGCACTACCTGGGCCTGGCTGGCCAACCCCGGCGTTATTCTCAATTCACCGAGGTGGCTTACCTGCACAACCTGATTCCCTTGAACAAGTTCATCACTTATGCGGCGATCATCACCATTTCCGCGCAATTGATCTTCCTGTTCAATCTTTTCTGGAGTATGTGGAAGGGAGCCAAGGCAAGCGACAATCCATGGGAGGCGACGACGCTGGAGTGGACGACGGCAACTCCGCCGCCGCATGATAACTTCGGCGGCCATACCCCGGTAGTCAATCACGGTCCGTACGAGTACAGCGTTCCGGGCGCACCGCGTGACTACATCATGCAAAACGATCCGGCGACGGCCTCGACGCACTAGAAATCAGGTATGGCGACTTTGTCTCCCACAGTAACGCTCAAGGATTTGAAAACCGGCCACGGGGGCGGGATTGTACCTCCGCCTAAGACCGGGGGTGGCGGTGATGGCGGCGGGAACGGCGCTCCGGATTATGGCGGCCGCCTGCGACGCGCAAGGCTGGGTTTGATCGTTGCGCTGACCCCGATCATCATGCTGTTCGTGGCATTCACCAGCGCTTACATCTTCCGCCAGGGTTTGCCCACACTCGATGCGGCCGGCAAAGCTTACATTCGCGATTGGATGACGGTAAATCTGCCCATCGCGTTGCTGATGGTGAATACGTCGTTGCTGCTGGTCAGCAGCATCACCATGGAATTTGCGCGAAGGCAAATTACCCGCCAGGCAGCTCTCGCTCCGGTGCGGTCGATTCCGGGCATTTCCATTGGCGAGGAACGCGGATTTCCCTGGCTGTATTTGACGGTTGTGCTGGGTATCGGCTTCCTGGTTGGGCAATGGTTTGCGTGGCAGGAATTGGGGGCGCGCGGCTTCTATCTTGCGACCAGCCCCAGCAGTTCTTTCGTATATCTGCTGACCGGCGCGCATGCGGTTCACCTTATCGGCGGAATTTTTGCTCTCCTCTACGCTGCGGCGACTTCCCTGCTCCACCGTCCAGTGGAAGCCCGGCGCATTGTGGTGGACGTTACAGCCTGGTATTGGCACTTCATGGCTTTGTTGTGGATTTACGTTTTTGCTCTTTTGGTGCTTGCGCGATAGTTGGGGCATTGATCGTTTCAATCAGGAGATCGAAAACATGGCGGATGTCGCGGTGCAACATGGAACGGCCCAGGTTTACGAGCCGTCGCTGTTTGGCACCTACTCGAAGAAGATTGGGATGTGGCTATTCCTGCTCTCCGATTCGCTGACCTTCGGAGCGCTGCTGTTCGCGTACACCTACGGCCGGGTCTCCGCTCCGAACTGGCCGACGCCGTTCCATTCCGAAAGTATCCGCAATGCCACGCTGATGACCGCCTTCCTGCTCACCAGTTCTTTGACCATGGTGCTGGCGGTGAGGGCTGCGGTCGATCGCCGGCCCAAGGCGCAACTGGGATACCTGCTTGCGACCATGGCTTGCGGCATCGCATTCGTGATCCTGCACGGGAAAGAATGGAGCAACCTGATCGCCGAAGGTCTAACGCTGCCAGTCTTTCCCACCGTGCCGGGACATCATGGCAGCAAAGAGTTCATGGACGTTGCCGGCACCGTTCCGCAGTTTGCCGCGACGTTTTTCGGCTTGACCGGCATGCACATGCTGCACGTGACGCTGGGCGTGATTTACCTGGGCGTGATCGCGCTGCGGAGAAAGTTCATCCCTATTCTGCTTGGACTCTGGCTGGTGGCATGGCTGGCGACCCCCGCTTACAGCCCGTTCCATTACGGCGCGCACGTGCTCTTGGTCGGGGCGATCGTCTGCAGCGTGATTCTCTGGTTGAAACCCAAGATGTACGACTCGGGCGACGTCGAGGTTGCCGGGCTGTACTGGCACTTCGTGGATCTGGTCTGGATGTTCATTTTCCCGCTGGTCTATTTGATGTCGACCAAGATCGTTTAAGGAGCTGAAACGGAATGGAAGCAGATCAGGTAGCACTCGTCGAGCAAGTCGCCGAGCAGCACCGCCATCATCCTGTCGGCCAGTTTTTCTGGGTGTGGGGAGGCTTGCTGATTCTGACCGGGATCGAAGTTTACCTGGGTTATCAGAACCTGGAACCGGCACGGATGCTCTCGATGCTGATGGGACTTTCGATCATCAAGGCCGGATTAATCATTGCCTATTTCATGCACATGAAATTCGAGCTCACGCGCATGCGCTGGATCACAATGGGCTCGCTTGTGTTCTGCCTGGCCATGATGCTGGTTTTTCTGCCCGATGCTTTCCGGCTACTGCATCTCGGCGTAGGAGCGCGATGAAGCTGCGTTTAGCCATGCTGGTTCTGCTGGTCGTCCTTTGGGCCGGTCCTGCGCTGGCCCAGGGCTGCGCAATGTGCTACAGCACTGCAGCCGGTACCACGAAAGACGGCCAGCGCGCCATCAGCCGCGGTGTGATCGTGCTGCTTGTCCCTCCAGTAACCTTCATGACGCTTGGCGTCGGGCTCGCATGCCGCTACGGCAAGAAGCGCGACGAGGATCTCGAACGGCAGAGTTAGAGCTTCCGCCCGCATTTCTGGCTTGCAGTTTCCTACCTTGCGCTAAGGCTGAGCGTGCAGCTTCTCGATCACCACGTCAGTGCATCTGTCCAGCTTGTCGCTTTTCGCCCTTAACTCTTGTTCGACTGCGGCGACGCGACTACGGTCTTTCGCGCCTGTAGTGAGGTATTGCAGCGTCAACCCCGAGATCAAGCCCACGATGTAAATAACCGTGAACACTGCGAATCGTTTCATCGGGAACTTAGACGCTGAATTCGAGGATTGGAGTTACAGATCGACCGAGGACAAAGCTATTGCGTAGTAGCGAACGCCGTCTGCGCCGCGCTCAATCAAGTGACAATGCGGGCCCACGACATGCAAATTACCCTCCGCGTCGAACAGTGGTTGATTGCACTTGCAGCCATCGCAGTTGTAGGCTGGCTCGATTTGAACCGAAACGGCAATAGCAGGGATGGAGGAAGCTCGGAACATGATGTGATCGTACTTAAAATCCAGAGCTGAATCTACAGGAATTGGCCAAAAAGAATTAAGGTATTTCCTGTAGTCTGAGAAAATTTTGCCTGGCGAGAGATGCGAGGTAACAGACCTAGGCCCGGGAGCATGATCCACGTAGAACGCATCCGCAGCGCGCAGTAAACGTGAAGCATCCAGCCACTCTGAATTGCATTTTCGAGCGCGCGCGATGTCATGCAGCATCATCGCGTTGCCTGATTGTATTTACAAATTGTCTGGACAGTTTTTCACGTCAGAAGTACACCAACCTTAGGGAAAAACTTCAGCCTTGTTCTCTCCGTAAGGACGCGCAAGCTCTGTGATTTCATCGCAGAGCGGAATGCGCTGCTTTGGCAGACATCTTGCTGTGAGCTACGGCGGATGTAACTAAATCCAGAATTCCAACGAAACAAAACTCCCTCGGAGGTGAGTGAATGAAGAAGTTCAATTTTGCAGGACTAGTACTGGCAGGTGCTCTGCTGCTCGGCATGACTGCCGTGGCACAGCAACAGCAATCGAGCCCGGCAGCTCCGCAGCCAGCGGCGCCAGCAGCCCA